>Ga0123354_10001933_pt1 | contig 26407 bp, 20 predicted proteins | sample TergutLab28metaG_2_FD_97872 | JGI IMG/M metagenome (GOLD analysis project Ga0123354, IMG submission 97872) | Labiotermes labralis P4 segment gut microbial communities from Petit-Saut dam, French Guiana - Lab288 P4 | ecosystem: Host-associated > Arthropoda: Insects > Digestive system > Gut ...
ATATTATTTCAGTTGGTTTATCGCTCTAATATTTACAGATCAGTCTGTTTATTTCTACATATCAAGCTGCAGTTGGAATTGTAAGCTAATGGATATTTGCGAATGAAGCATTTCATCTGTAAGGCTAAATTATTATCTCATTGAACTGCCAGTAATCACCTATATTTATTTGTACGGGTGAATTTATGCATCCTGTTTATATTAGATTTGAAACCATCCTCGATAGGACAGAAACTGGACTGAAATGTGACACAGGCATTACATAAAGTTTAGCATTGGCATTTTATCATATACAGACAGTTGGTACTTAGTCCATTTTAGCAGTAATATATCCTGAAAACGTCGAACTAAAGAGTGTGTTTTGAGAACAGTATCACGGCCAGTAAATTACGTCGCCAAGTGACATAAAACGGGATACACAGAAAGAAATTTCTTATACGAAGCACGCCTTCAGGAAGAGACTTCCTGTAACAGCAACTCTTTGCAGAGTGAACGAAGCTTCACAGTGATATGCGTGTGGTCTCTTCAAGTGCTGGGCGAATTAAATAAGATCCAGTGCAAAACAGTTCTCCATAAGGAAATGAGTCAGTGGGTTAGCATGAAAACAAACAGAGGAGGCTTCCAAAGATTACAGGGTGCCTATAAACTGCTATTCATGACGTGCATATGTACAAAATTTGGTAAAGTGGCCGGAGCACGAATCTGACCACAAAACATAATATAATGTGGAGAAAACGTGTGCTGCTATAATACTAATCCTGTACATGACTGTGCGGGGCATTTAAATGGCCGCAGCGCACCCATTTGGTGCGTTCGTAAGATACCGATTTAAAAGGATCGGGTGCGTTCGTCGGATAAAGGTTAACATAACAGTCACTGATGCATGCTCCCCTTCTGAGGTATGATGTGAAATACCTTACATATGTACCTTACCATGGGCTGGTGTGAAGGCTGATATTTAACAGTTTTGATATGCATTCAGTTGAAGTTTTAATATGAATTATATAGTTTCTGCAATCATCTGTACATAGGCATCACTAAACAATAAAAATGCCCAATCAACCTAAACTAAATGCTTACCTAGAAGAAAGACCAAAGGGGGCACGGAAGCAAGGAACACCTCTTTGTCTTCTTCTTCTGAAGGCCTGTTCTATGAGTTTTGCCTCCGACTGTGGGTCAATACGCCAGAATGACCCCTTTCCTGGCTCCTCTTGTGACCGTGGTACTTTGATAAAGTACCGGTTCAGTGACAAGTTGTGCCTAATAGAGTTCTACACAACATAAACAATTGGTAGAAATTAAACAGAATCCTGAGATATAATATTAATAGAAACAAGGCCTTTACAATCACTATACAAACAATTCAACTAACTGAGTGCATGTGGAGCTGGGCCAGATAGGACACGTTACAGTAATAGGTTCATGGCGACTAAATTACAAAGTTCAAAACCCTGAATGTTTGCACATATGTAACATATTGGTTTGAATATAAGCTGCAATTTTTTCCTAAAATCTGTTTTTAAAACTAGTATGCAGCTGATATAGTGTCTTGAAAAACGGAATTATCACTGAACAGTCTGTCTTTATGCTAGACACAATAAATAACTGGTACATAGGTAGTTCTAAAAGTAAGGTTCCTTATTTTTCATCTAAATAAATAAATAACAACATAGAGAGTAACTCATAATGCTGTGACAGAGTGTCAGATTAGCTTTACTTCTGCACATTATCACCAAGTCTGTTCACACACTGGTCATGGCTGTATATCAATATGGCAAGTCCTTCAAAAAAAAATGCATCCTGGGCAGGTAACCATTTCTTGGCTTCATTTCAAACATCTTTACTGGAATGAAAGCATTCCCTCTGTGGTTCTTTTCCATCTTTGGGAGCAGACAAATTCCAACAGTGCAATCGGGACTGATGGTCGATGTGGAAGAATTTCCCAGCCCCAGGGATTCAAGAAATTTTAAATATCTAGGTGTTATAATCAATGAAAATGACAATCATCAAATAGGTTTATGAGAAACAATAAAAAATGCTAACAAAACATACTTCATGCTACAAACATTTTTTAGAAATAAAAATATATCTAAAAAACTAAAATTATGACTAAAGAACACAATAATAGACAAAACTTTAATATATGCATCAGAAACCTGGATACTAACAGAGACAGAAAGCAAATAAACATTTTTGAAAAGGTATAGAAGAACTTTAGGCCCAGTATATGACAATGAAAAAGAAAATGGGAGAATATTATCCAATAAAGAAATTTATGCAATGGTTAAAAAACCCACTATAACAGAGACAATAAGGTTAAATAGATTACGGTGGTTTGGGCATGTACAGAAAATGGAAGAAAACAGAATCCACAAAAAAGTATTACATATGAATTTGGAAGCAACAAGTTAGAGAGGTAAACCAAGAAACAGATGGCAAGATGAGGAGAGGGAGGATGGAAGACTAGTTGGTGTTAAAGGATGGAAGGAAAGAGTATATAACAGACAGGAATGGAAGAAGATCCTGATAATGGCAAGGAATCGTTGCATTCTGCACAAGCCAATGGCATGATTGAATGAATGAAGAGATCCAAGAAATCCATGTTTGCAGCAGCACTGTGAGGTCGAGCATTATCATGCATAGGAACTCATTTGGTCAACATCCTGGTCTCTTTTGCCAAATCAACCAACAGATCTCTGTACACATCCCGGAAAACAGCAGCCGTCACTTTTCCTGGAGACTGCGCAGTCCTGAGCTTCTTTTTGACTGGAGAGTGGGGAAGATCCCGCAGCATCCAATTCAACCTTGCTCACTGCAGCACAGTGTCCAAATCTGAGAATGCTTTACCATTCTCTTTGTAATGCTAAATAATCATCAGGGATGACCCCATGTATGTCTTTTTGTGTTCGTCAGTCAGTTGATGTGGAATCCACCTGAAGCAAGCTTTCCTGTTAATGCTATATGGTGGTGAATATATGTACTAACCAAACCCATGCTTGCCAACCCAATGCAGGAATCCTTTCAGCTGGAATAAAATAGGGAACCTTATTTTTTGAAGTACCCTCACATTTAATTGTTTCCCAGTTGCAAAAAACATAGTTTACACTTTGCATAGATTACTGAAGATATGCTAAACACTGGCACAAATGTGAATGATTTAATGCTGCCCACATGCATGTCCTTGATGGAAATACATGACAAATTCAGTAAATTTTTAACCCTTTGGCAACATAATTCAGTACCTCAAGTACACTGGAAAACATATGAAATTTAAATGCATGTACCTGGTGACACTTTCAGTCAACCTTCTGCTTCTTAACATCATGCTGTGCTCTAAATAGAGTGGACTTTCAGAAAGGTCTTACCCAATAAAAATAAGCAAAATTATATAAAGCAAAGTCTGTAACGAGGAGAAACATTAAATTTCTTTTCTCTTGTATTCTGTCTACTGTATAATGAGAGATCAATCCACAGGTTTAATAATAAACTGTTACACATAATGGCTGTAGTGTACCATGACAGATGGGCAGTAAACGTGGAAAATGTGGCAATTGTGCATATAATTCATGGCTGTTTTCTACAAATTCCGTGATAAGTGGGTCCCCATCACCACAGCATGGCATGCCCTCAGATTGCAGACGGAGGAACGGCCTCCAATATGGAGGGTAGCTGCAAATATATTAAGCAGTCACGGACAGCTGACAAGGGGTAGATCTCCAGCTTGGGGGTTGGGCGAGGTGTTGACAACTCCTCATCATAAAAACTTACTTAGTTACGAACCATAAACACTTGCCTCAGACCTGGATTGATACTTTGGTACAACCTAAGCAATGAAAACGGGACATGAGATTTGGTACATGGAATGTTAGGAGCCTGTATAGGGCAGCAGCCAGGGAATTAGCATGATATAAATTAGATGTAGTGGGTGTGCAGGAGGTTAGGTGGGACAAATGGGGCACAGTAAGAGCAGGAAATGAAAATTATCAATTGCGAACAGGATTTTTTGTACACCACAGAATAGTATCGGCAGTTAAGAAAATAGAGCTTGTTGGCAATAGGGTGTCATATATAGTTCTGAGAGGTCAGAAATGTAATAACATTGTTCTGAATGTGCATGTACCAAGTTAGGAGAAAAGTGATAATTCGTAAGACAGTTTTATGATGAATTTGGACAGGTTTTTGATCATTTTCCTATGTGCCATATCATAATTCTTTTAGGAGACTTTAATGCAAAAGTGGTGAGAGAATACTTTCAAATTGACAATTGGGGCTGAGAGTCTACATCAAGATAGTAATAATGGTGTTACAATAGTAAGCTTTGTCACATCAAAATATCTAACTGTCAAGATTTCGATGTTCTGCACCAAAACAATCATAAGTACACCTGGACTTCTCCTGATGGAAGACTCACAACCAGATTGATCACATATTGATAGATAGGATATGGCATTCGAGTTTACTAGATGTACAAAGTTTCAGGGGAGCTGACTGTGATACTTATCACTCTGGTGGTTGCAAAATTTAGGGACAGAATGGCAGTAAGTAAACAAGCAGTACAGAAGTTTGATGGGGAAAGATTTAATCTCAGGATGCTAAATGAGATGGAGGTTAGGAAACAGCACCAGACTGAGATTACAAACAGGTTTGAAGCTTTGGAGAACATAAGTGATGATGATGATGATGATGATGATGATGATGACATAAACAGGGATTGGGAGAATATTAAAGAGACTATCAAAACCTCAGCTACAGAGAGTCTAGTCTGCACAAACTGAAGCAGCATAAACCATGGTTTGATGAAGAATGTTTGGGTTTTTTTAGATCAAAGGAAGCAGGCTATATTGCAGTGGGGACAGGATCCAAGCCAAAGCAATGCAGATTATCTGAACAATTTAAGACATGAAGCTAGGTGACATTTCAGGAACAAAAAGAAGGAATTCTGAAAGCTAAATTTGACGAACATGAAACTAACAGTAAGATTAAAAAAATCAGGGCTTGTGTAGGGGCATTAATGACTCTAAGAAGGGTTACCAGCCTAGAACTAATATAGTAAAGGAGGAGAAGGGAGAAATGGTTGCAGACTCCCACAGTATTTTGGCTATGTGGAGGAACTACTTCTCCCAGCTATTGAATATAAATGGGGGTTAATGATGTTAGGCACAGGGGAAATACACACACAAGTGCCTCTGCAAAGTGCCTTTGAGGTGGAGTTGGTTACTGAAAAGCCAGAAAGTCACAAATCACCAGGAAGTGATAAAATTCCAGCAGAATTGATTAAAGCAGGGGATTGAACAATTGGTTATGAGATCCATAAACTTATTATTTTTATATGGAATAAGAAGGAATTGCCTGAGGAGTGAAGGGAGTCGATCATTGTACCTATCTATAATAAGGGCGATAAAACAGACTGTAGTAATTATAGGGGCATATCACTTTTGCCAACTACATTCAAAATTTTATCCAACATCCTGCTGTCAAGGTTAACTCCATATGCAGAAGAAATCATCGGGGATCATCAAGGTGGATTTTGACACAACAGGTCAACTACTGATCACATATTCTGCATTCATCAAATATATGGGAAAAAATGAGAACACAATGAAGCAATGCATCAGCTCTTTATAGACTTCAAGATAGCTTAGAATTCAGTTAGGAGGGAGGTCTCGTATAATATTCTGATTGAGGTTGGATCCCCATGAAACTGGTAAGGTTAATAAAAATGTGTCTGACTGAAACATATAGCAAAGTCTGGGTAGGCAAGAATTTGTCTGACATGTTTCCTATTAGGAATGGTTAGGAGATGCTCTATCACCATTGCTTTTCAACTTTTCTTTAGAGTATGCCATTATTAGATGGCTTGAAATTAAATGGTGCACATCAGCTTCTGGTTTATGCTGATGATGTTAATACATTGGGAAGAAGTGTACAAACTATAAATGAAAATGCACACACTTTGATAGTGGCTAGTAAGGAGAATGGGCTAGAAGTAGATGCTGATAAAAATAAGTACATGGTCATGTTTCAAGATCAGAATACAGGACACAAAGTATGAAGATTGATAATAGTTCCTTTGCAAGGCTGGATGAGTTCAAATATTTGGGAACAGCCTTAACAAACCAAAATTCTATACAGGAAGAAATTAAGAGCACACTGAAGTCAGGGAATGCTCGCTATCATTCAGTGCACAATCTTTTGTCTACCATTGCTATCCAAAAATGTAAAGATTAAGATATGCAGAACTATAACTTTGCCTGTTGTTTTGTATGTGTGTGGAACTTGGTCACTCACATTGAGGGGGGAATGTGGGCTGAGGGTTTTGGAGAATAGGACGTTGAGGAGAATATTTGGGCCTAAGAGGGATGAGGTAACAAGGGAGTAGAGAAAACGACAATGTGGAGTTCAATGATCTGTACTCCTCACCCAATATTCTTTGGGTGATAAAATCGAGAAGAATGAGATGGATGGGGCATGTAGCATGTACGGGGTAGAGGAGAAGCTTATACAGGGTTTTGGTGGGGAAACCTGAGGGAAAGAGACCACTTGGCAGACCCCCAGGCACAGATGGGAGGATATTAAGATGATCTTCAGGAAGTGTGCTGTTGAGGTATGGACTGGATTGAGCTGGCTCAGGATAGGGACAGGTAGCGGGCACTTGTGAATGCAGTAATGAACCATCAGGTTCCATAAAATGCAGGGCATTTGACTAGCTGCAAACTGGTTAGCTTCTCAAGAAGGACTCTGCTCCATGGAGTGAGTGAGTGAGTGAGTAAGTAAGTAAGTAATTAAGCAAGCAAGCAAGTACTTAATTAAATTTTTCTACAAATTGGGCCCATCCATTGCCTTGCATTATGGGTGCTAATTTAAACATGTTGGCAAATCCATGAGAGCAACTTCATTTCACACAAACTATAAGAATCCTTTTCAGATGAAGCAAGTACAATAAAACACATTACAACATTATGTGCAGACACAAGTGCTCGTGCTGATGTACTAAAGGGCAGCAACACACTAACAATGCACATACTGAGGCAGCTGTCACAAAATATACAGAAATTAGCAACTGCAGGGAAGCTGCCTGAAGGTCTGGAATATCTGAAATGAATGTGCATCGCTGGTTGCTGATAATATTATACAAAAAAATCCATGTAAAGAATAATCGGATGGCCAAAATACAAAACACACTCCGAAGTTTACAAATAGGTCCCATCTTTTGAGTCTATCAGTCACAAAACGTGTCAATTTACGAAATAAGAAACTGTTAGCCAGAGATACCACAGTGCAAGTTTAAAGCATGTATTGGCTCCAATCAACACTTTACGAAACTAAGCCTTCTTGAATGAAAGTAAGTATAACAGCATATAAGCACAAGATAGGCACAAAGGCTGCCGCCTGATGTCAATGTATAGCTCAGTGCCATGTGGCCACTTTCCTTGGGATCAAAACAGCAGGGCACAGAAGTTGGCCACTCACCTCCACTTCATGCCAATTGATTTTACTTCTATCTTACGTTTGGACCAATAAGGTACTTCATATGAAATTCTGTCACTCTGCAATTTCCGTACACAAGAAGAAAAGATTATATAATGTTTCTCTTAAAATAATAATCTTAACCCCCTCAAACATATAGTAAATTCAAGAAACAAACAGCAGAAAATGGTACATGCATCTAATTTTCTTTCATTTTTACAATTCTTGTACTGTTTGTGTGCAAGACTGTACACATAATAAACCAACAGGTAGTCAAATGGTAACAAATCACACAGTAGCACAGCTTTTCTTCCAAAAGTGAGATAAACCTTCATAATTCCAGTCTTCACGCTCCCATTACTAAGAATGATAATTAAGATTACATGCCTGCCAACCCTTGTCTGCTGTTCTGTAATATGGGTAGTTTTTTGTGATATACGAGTATATTCCACTCAGAGTCAACTGTTTGTCTGCAGCCGAAGCAATAGCCTGTACAATTAACTGAGCATATGAATAGGGCGGCTTGGAATCATCCTGAAACAAAAACACACTCATTTCAATGCAGTATACCTGTACCGTATGAACCTGCATAAACATTTACAAATATCAAGTGCACCTGCATGCTACAAAAATTAATTCCTTGCAATACACACACAAACAGAACACACCTGTGCACTCAAAAAGCAGTGAGGGAGAAGATGTATAAACAAAATGTTTTTCATCACATTTCATGAGTTATAAAATGACCACAACCCAGCTAACAGACCAAGAGTGGAAAGCCACACTCAAAAACCCAGCTACACAAAAAGTGTGGAAGGATAAAATGAGTGCTGAATTTTTATGGCAGAACAGACTGCTGACCATGTGTAAGACATAGCAAGATACAAATACTTTTGTTGATAAGGTTATCAGATACTGAATATATTAATGTGATTAAATTAACATAAACACCACATCACAAAAAGGAATATGAGGTCTTAACCTTTACTGGGTGTGTTTTGCATTATGACAAAAGTGCAAGTGTGCAGTACAGCTGGCTGCATGCTGCACTTATTCAATACTCATGCTAGTGTTTCTGAGTTAAAACATGTCTGCCATCTCAGTAGGGTCACAAGAGTTATGAACTCCAATTCCTGAACAATAAACTGCAACACCAAGTTACAATTTGGCATCCAACCCCATAGAACACAGACATTTAAACTCCTAATATTTTTGGACAGTAAATGGCAAAGCAAAATAAGCCACTTTAGGAAATTCACACTCTCGTTTTAGCTTCACATAAGCACGGGCATACTACCAAACTACAAAATCAAACCTGGTTCCCAGATATCCAATAGCCTTACACAAAAAATTTACTCAACATGCAATAGTTTTCTGCAGTAAATGTAAAGAATGCATAAAAATATATCTTAGCAGTTGCACAGCATATATATGAGGGGGTGATGGTAAGTCCTTGGCCTGACCTACTTCCCAATGTTGTAGGAAGGAATCGTTAGTGTTGTTGGAAAGAGGTGTCTATTCATGTGCCAAATTGCAGGTCTTGTTCTTGCACGACAATATCCCGGCTCACCGGGCACTTGCAACCCAGAAGAAACTGGCCTACCTGGGATTCCAATGTCTTGATCACCCACCCTATTCTCCAGATCTGGCCCCGTCGGACTACCACCTGTTCCTTGGACTGAAAAAACAATTGAAAGATTGCCATTTTTCGTCCGACACAGGTCATTGCTGCTGCAGAGAACTGGTTGGATGGACAACCTTCTGAATTTTTTTGAGTCACTTGTAAAAGTTAGAGCAATGGGCTAAGAAGTGTACTGAGCTTCATGGGGGAGTATGTTGAATAAATCCTGAGTTTGGTCGCTGTAGCTTGTTTCCTTGCTGGTTGGGCTAAGGACTTATCAGCACTCCCTTGTAAATACCACACAAGACTGGGCCCAGCCTATCTTGGGGAATCTCTAAATGCCATACATCAGGTTATGGTTACCTTTGGTGGGCTGTAGGGTTCTGAAACTGATGGTGGAGGGCAGGAAGCAGCTGTTCCATTGGGGCCACCAGTGCGGTACAGCTTGTGACTACTACTGGTCTCCAGCGCTGTTGAGTGATGGTTATCTGGACTTGGTACAGATGCTGATATTCCTACACCACTATTACTAGAAGAAGGTAACAGTAGTTCCAACATCAATACAGATTGCAGAGTACAGAGGAGATTCAGTAACTTCTCAAAAGAAACCCAATCAACACTAAATATAAATGGTATGTATATACTTCCATTCATGAATGAGAAACAATACATTTAAGAAAACAATTTACTTATTAAACAATTCCCTCACTTTAAAAATGCTTAGATCAGAAACTGAGAATGTATACAAAAATGGAGTCTATAGTGAAAAACAAAACACATTTTACTATGAGAACTTCAAAAACTTATGGTTTAACTTTCAAAGGTTTACGAAGGCAACTGTTCTTGTTAAGACCTATCACTGCATGTGGGGCACAAATTGAAATTCCATCCTTGCCAAATAAAATAGCCTTTAGCCTTTTGGCACCGGAATTATTTTTTTAATTTTAGCACACCCTGTATATAAAATGTGAATAATACAGGAACCAAATACGTTAGAATTGTGAAACAAACTGCATTTCGAAGAGAAAAAACAGAGAGTATATACCATGTTTAAAATATTCACTAACTATATTTGTTGATTAAATATATAAAATGCAACTTTAGAGGTTAGCGGTGCGGTACGACCACTATAGTTGACATTAGGCATCAAAAGGTTAAAAAAGTCCATAAAGCATATCCTCTTATATTTATTTCCCGTCCTCACAATGTAATGTCATGTAATGTTCAAAATTCTGACAGTGGGTGCATGAAGCTGTGCTTAAAAAAACTGCAAGAACCACAGGAGACCAAGATTTATTTTACATCTTGCACATATCATGATGTTTAGCAAAAATGTGTGCTGTCACAATAGAGTATGAAGCTCCCTCGTATGCAAGGCTCTGGAGCCAAAATCTGAATGGTGACAAAAAGAATTAAGGTCTTTGTAACAGAATTTCAGGAAATTAACACTGTATACCAAAATCAAGAGCAGATCCTAGTAACAGTCATCCATTTGGAGAAACACTGTTGTCAGAGACTTTAGTACATATCTAAATCGATCAATGTTAAGTTAAACTGCTTGCCTACACTTACAAATCTGTGAGACAACCATCCATTCTCTTACAAATTTGTAATGAATTGCATATCACATGGCAACAGAGGCAAGACCCTTTGGATGGTAATTCTGTAACAGCATGCAAGGTGAAAATGGTACTGCATGTCAGAGATACCAGATGCTGTTTGTTACAAATATGCAAGCAGGATTGACATAACACAGCAAAACAAAACTTCAAAGGACACCATTAATTTTCTGCATTGCACAGATAACTGGTTTCAAATAGTTGCTTGCTAATAAAGTTCCTGAGTTTTGAGGTGATTCATCTCATTGTGTTATAGTAGTTATAGCTACTGTTGCAATGTTCCGTGTCTAAGACTAGCAAGACATTATTTCTATTTTCCATTGCTTACTGTTCAGTTGGCTTTATAATACCTGAAGGTGGTGATACACAAGGGCAATATTACAAAATTATGGCCGGAATGAATGTGACTTGAGCACAAACCTGTCTTCCATGGAGCTTGACGAGGCAACCGTGATCGTATTAATGACTGAATGCAGGGAGCCACTGCTTCCTCCTCCAGCAACAGCTGCTGCATATGCAGCCACCATTTGCAGGTCTGAAGTGACATTGCGCCGACCATGGCCATGTCCCCCCCTTGGACTGGCTGGACATGAGTTGGCAGCACTACAATCATATCACATTCATCACTTCACTACATAACACAGATACAGATGTACATACAGAAAATGCTCTCCCACTGGTGTGAAGTTATAATTAAAGACCACTATGTTTGAACTACAAACTGAAATTTATACATCTTTAAACCAATAATTTGGTCACAACTATCGGGATACACGATGCAAGGCCATTCATTATCAATGTATACTTCAATGTGGTTTATCAGCTTCTGAATAAAGATTCTATCTCACAGTTGGTCTACGAGAATTTTGTAAACATCAGCTAACATATCAGTGATCAAGTCTTACATCAGCCATGTTCTCCAAACATACATGCAAAGAAAAACATTCAAAAAAAATTCCCAGAACACTGTAATATTGCAATCTGATTAATAATGTAATGCATCAATGACACACTACTTTAAAAAGGGACTCGAAGAATGCAAACAGTACACTGGAAAGGGCTGGAAAAGAAAAGTCATGCCCTGTTACTTCACTATATTTGTGTGGCCAATACAAAGGTGAAATCACTGGGCAAAAATCAAGTATCTCAGCAAGGGCTAATTTTAATGCATCTAGAATCCTTGACAGACTGTATGTTCCCTCAATGAACACAATTTTGATTCTGTCCTTCCTTGATGTCTGGAAATATGCCCAACAAACATGAAAATTATGTCTCATGTATATTTACATCACCAATATCAACAGAACCACAACCATAAACACCATCACCACCACCACTGCTGCCACCCCATCCCGCCATCACTACCACTATCACTGCTGCCACCATTACCACTACCACTACCACCACCCCCACCACAACCATGATTATGAAAATAAAAACAGCAGCAGTGAGATGTTTCAGAACTAAAACATAAATTGGAAATCTTGAGCCCTTCCTATCTGTGTGGTTGAAGACACAGTACTTTTGGGACATATGCTGCCTCTGTGGGAAATTGGTTTCCCTCGTGTTTCAAGCGTGTATCTACTGTGCCTTCAAAACATCAGCAACTGAGGTTGGGAAGTTCTGGGCTTTCTGAACCTTGAAGCTGACACTATTACATTGTTTCAAAATGTTAGCCACCAATCACCCAGTGACATGGTGCCACATCCACGAAGAATGGAGAGTTCAACTACACTGCTGCAAAAATCTAAAATCTCACTACTTATCCTGCAAGATTCCCAAAGAACGAAACATTTTTTTTCCCATATTAGTGCTGCTCTGACAAATATCTTTATGGCACACTAGAATCTGACGGTTTTTGTCTTCTGGGATGTGACATTATGTGGCCTGGCAGGCATAAATCAGTGTTCCAGGGAAACTCTACTGCCTCATTCATCTAGGTAGGTCATCTACCCTGAGGATGGAATCATGGGTATCATCTGAAATCTGGTACTCTACTCGAAGATTATGTGGCATCACATTCCAGAAGACAGCAATCTTTGCAGTCACCTATGTGAGAACCTAAAATTTCACAAACTAGACATTACTTTTATTTCCAAATTTGAGAAGTGCAAAAGGAGTTGGCATGGGTCATTTCATTCTTCAAAGCTCTACCATATACCTCCATGTTTAGTCACATCTTTCATCCTTTTCTTTTTAGAATGAAATCATCTCTTACACTCTCACACTATGATCCACAGCAAGTATCCACTTGAATTGGCAACTCTGAAAGTGCATGCAAATTACACTGGAAAACAAGAAAATAGCTTATGGATAACAAAAGTGCACTGCAATATAATTTTTAGTATTTTTGGTTGAAATAACTAAAATTCAATCATCTCTGTACATAGTATCTACAATTTTTTTAAACAAGCAATTTATTTTGGACTTTATTGTATGGAACTATGCCATACCAGCAGTAGTGTTTGTATTTCATTCTAATTTCATTTTCTCTGCTGGGTATCAGAATAGAGCCAAGTTCCACACAGTGTACCTCTATGTATGTCTTTACAGTGCAAACAACACACCATCACAAAGAATAATAAATGATGATACATGACAACAAGGGCTCCAAGCTGTAAATACAAACACCAGAAGGAATTGTACTACATACAGTTCAGTAGTGGATTCCTGATTAACCGGTCTTAAAACATTTTAACTGCATTAATTACCAATGGTTATGAGTGTGAAGCACAAATGACTCAGAATTTCAATTTGTGGTAGCACGCACAAATATCCAGACTGACTGTTCACTACTGGCAGCTGCACAATTATGACAGGAGCTCCTGGGTTTAATTATCATCTGAACATATATATTTATGAAGTTTTTTTTAAATTGGTATTGTTACATGAATTCTGATGAAACTTCCCTATTTTCATTGCCAGTCCAGATGCATCAAATACTTCCAATCAAGCTGAACAGCTGTTCATGCAACAAAATAACAAGATTTATAGAATTCTGTCAGCCATATGTGACAATTATGTTTATTACTACTTTATGTAAGATTCCAAGTGTGATAATTAGACCTCCATGTCATTTTTATATCTTCTTAAAAAAGCGTAAAATCCATATCATAAATGATACATCTGAACCAATGTGGGTAACACAGACATCCCTATGTCTGTGATTCTCTATGTGCCTGTGTGCATGCACATATGCATGCCTTCAGGCATAAATTTTAACTAACATGGATTCAAACTGCCTAAGGGGGAATGTACATTTCTCAGGCAGTGACCAAGGGATGGGATATGCATTTTATGCCAGTGAGAAGACAGCAGTGAATACAATAACAGTGCCTGGAAAAAGAAATTTACAGCTTACTGTGAGGTCTAAACTATGGTTGGGCACTAAAAAAAAATGAAAAATTTAAACTGGAACTGGCCAGTATCAAGCCTGAAATGGTCTGCATGGAAGGCGAGCACCAAATCCCCAAGACAATCTGGTTCTCAAATAGGATTATACTTTATATATGAACAGATGTTCAATCATTCAATATTGAGACTACTTAATAAGATTCTGTGTATCATAATATTTCAGAGCTACATTAGTCAATCAGGTCTAAAACTTGACGATTTGTATTAATTTGTCCTAAAATATTTTCAACTCCATGATATGCATGTCCCTGTCACAAAAACACAGCACAACCTTTGGAGTAAATTAAGCACTGGAAATTGGACAAGATTTGGAACATGGAATGTGAAAAGTTTCTATTGGTCAGAGTTACTGAAGACACTTGTTACAAGAATTACAGAAGTATGATTAGATTTGATTGGTGCACAGGTCTCATGGGACAACTACTGAACCAATGATGGTACTTTTTTCTGTGGAGAAGAAAAACAAAATCTTCAACCAGAGACAGGATCTTTTGTGAACAATGTTTTCTTTTTCTTGCTTGAAAGACGAGTGCTCACCTGACATTCCAATAGCACTACGTCATAAGTCGAGTCTCAGTAGGTTTAACAGTTGGTGAAAGAAGTGAGAAAAAGATTCGCTGTGATAATAACCTTTACAAAGTCCAATAAAAACCTACCAGTGCTAAAGAAGATGCATAAAATGTTGCCCTCATGATCAAATGCATTCAGTATACTGGTGAAGAATGTTATTTACTCTTGGGAGTTCTAGCCCAGAAACTGTTGAAACCTCATTGAAGATGTGGCTTAGTTCGTCCAGAGCGTAAGGATTTGTTTTACACACTTCACCTTTTAAACTTCCTAACAAATAAAAGTAACAAGGTGTTAAATCAGGGGAATGTAGGTACCTAAGACTATTACACAGCCATGTAAGCTCTCTTGCACTGTTTTAAAGCGGGAGAGTAACTGTAGCTGTCAGTGATAACAGACTTGTGCTATGAAACATCCAATTTGTTGCTGGTAAATACACTTTAATTCTTCAGTGATGTAACAAGAAGCCTCCACTCAAGTGTTTTTAGGGAAGCTATACTTCATATAGGAATCTGCTGAAAATGCTGCAGAAATTTCTCAGTTTAGGTGACCAGTGTTTCAAAAAAGTATGCATGAAGGGTCATAAAACTGTTACAACTGCAACCATGGAACACAATGGTAGTTTACGCTTACAAGGAACATGATCTGGTAGCAATAATATGTTTCTGTAATCAGTTTCTTCAGTCTGTACATAATGGAGAAGTCGATCTACGCTTATTGTTCTTCTCTTACTAGGCCTGCTTTTTGTTACGTAGAGAAGTGAATTCACAGAAAAGTTGGTATAGGAGTACAGAAAATCCAGGACTTATGCACAAATTCCTTTTTCATGATTAAAAAATTGGTGTTTGGTGTCCAATGCATGCAAGCTGCAATAATTTCTGGGTAAAAACTCCAGTCAATAATGCGCTCCACAGGTATATGGACTGCAATCTGCCAAAAGGGCCACATTTTTCAGCATCTACTGTAGCAACTGTGAGTCTTTATTACACTTTCTAAAGGTTATTAGCACAGTGAATCTTTTTCTTGCTTCCTTCACTGACTGGTAAACCTCCCAAGACTCGGCGTATGACATAATGGAATACTGGGCAGGCACTTATTGTTCAAGCAAGAAAAAAACACCATTTATGTAAACAGAAATGTAGGAGCAGTGAAGAAAGCAGAATTTGTTACTGGCACAGTGTCATATATAGTGCTACGACAGTGCTCCCAGTACAATGGGTACAGACTCTTTCCTGGGGATACAGCAGCCCAGACATGGTGTTGAACACCCACCCCCATCTAGCAATGAGGTTAAATAAAAAGGGCAGTTATAACTCTACCACCCATTTGGGCCTTTACAGCATGTTTTAGAGTCCTTTCACAGTGCTCTCAGGCTACGATCAAGAAAATGTGCAACTTTTTCCTAGGAATACACTAAACCTGAAAAACAAGTTACTTAAGGTCCAAAACATATTTTTTGACAGGATAATGTATAATATTAATATCATGTCACTATTCCAACCTTCCTTATGAGTCTTCATATTGACTAACTAATGATCTGCTTCTTCAACTGATTTTTCTACTTCTGTGAGTTATTTCTTCAATGTTGTACTTCTCTGCTACACGAATTTTCTCTAGAAGTCTATCTTCAAACACCAAATCAAAAATTTCTGAACAGATAACACCTTTGAAGCAAATTTTCATGAGCTAAATTGACTTAAACGTTCCCAGATTCAAAATACTTCTTATGGAAGGTCACAAGGAAGATGTCACTGACAAAATTCTCTCTACTAAAGTGGGAGGAGGGGGAGAGAGAAAGAGAGGCCAACATGCATTTCCATGCTCTTCAAGCTAATGTGTTCATATATAGTAGGTAGTTTAAGAATTTTTTTTCCATCTGCCACAACTTTGTTGCAATATTTGTTCCACAACTCCAAGTTCCTTTAGTAAAAACTTCATGTGTACACTCACCGAAAAGATCATCCTCAAAACTAAAGCCTTGGATGAAATTCCTCATTATCACCAGCGCACTTCGATACATCTTTCCACAAGTATGACATGCTAAGTGAAACCCACTGTGCTGCTAGGCTGTACAGAATGTCACTGACCATTTTTACACTTATCTTTCTGCACACTCACAGAATTCATTCAAGTTCTCCGTAAAAATCTTTGACATCCGTGTGAACAAACTCTTTTGTCCTGAAGAAAACAATCTGACAAGGAAATCAATTTCATACTTTGCTTCAAACACAGATACCTCTTCCCATTCAATCTGAAGTATAGCATCATAAAAACATCTTCAGTTTTTTTCATGAAGACAAAAAAATGAATGACTTCTTGTTACTGAATAAAACACATAACACAACAGTAAAAAAACTCCAACCTTCATACATTTGCAGGAAGTGACTTACAGCTAATAACTGAGACAGCCAGTGTGTTCTGCTTTCCTAAAATTGTACTAAGATTCCAACAGTTACAAAAAATGTCAATGATTCCAATCTGATGCAGTACTGGTGAAAATACTGGTACACTTTACTTTATTAGATTCCAATCTGATGCAGTACTGGTGAAAATACTGGTACACTTTACTTTATTAGACCACCACTTAACTAATACAAGCACAATGCTAATAAATTGTGAAGCACTACACAATATCACAAGGAAGCAATGCTTCAGTCACTAAATATATGGAGCATAACACCTCCAAAATGAACAAATGGCTAAGAAATGCATTCTGTTAACTCATACTGATAAAGTGGGAGTGAAAATGAACAATGCCACCTTCTCCTCAGACCCTGCTCATTCATTCTGTCATCACACAGCAGGTGTGCTGTACTGCCAAAATGGCACTGCCCATGTGACAGAACATTCTCAAGGCCATGTCTGATTAGTTTTATTTAACGATGGCCAGACCTAGCACAGAGAAATATCCATGGCTGTACATAATCTGTGCCAGACAGTGCAGCCATTCATACAGGTGAGAGAGAGAGGGGTGTGTCGGCAGAGACAGGAATTGAAAGTGAAGTATATAACCTTCTTATGCTCATCTCAGCGCACAGTACCACAGAAGCCAGTTATGGAAATGGGTCAGTGTCGCTTGATGCAAGTGGTTACCGAAGACTCTGTCTGCAGCAAAGACAAAGAGAAGTCCATGTGGTGGGTATGATATCAGAATGGGTGTGTGAGTACAACAGAGCAAGATACATAATGGTCATGTTTGTGGTGAAGTCTGTGTTGAACTTGGCGCCTGGCAATGACCTCCCTGCTCCACTGGGCTAAACGCAGTAGGGTGTTGGGTTTGTACACGACACCCTGTACTCTGATGGACTAATGGGAAGTGTGGAATGCAGCCAATGATACCTCTGCTTGCTTTGTTGTAGTATAGTTCATGCCATATTAGATACCTTGTAGTTTTGTGGACTACTGAGAAATGTTGAACAGGGGAAGTGACTTGCAGTTTAGTCATGGAGTTCACACAGTACACCTCTGTAGCCTGCAGTACCCTGCAGTTGGTAAAAGGTTGAGAGATGTTGGACAAGATCTAGTAAGATGTGTAAAACAACACACTGTCATTGGCAGAAAAATTCCTAATGTTTCTTAGTAGTACTGGATGTTATATGAAATACTCTGCAGTATTAGTAATTCATCATCGTCATCATCATCATGTTCCTGAAGGGTTAGGCGTGTTTCCTGTTCCTTGATCCTCAAGATGAAGTTGGTCCCTCCCTCTCTTCCTCGGTCGTCGTATGTTCCTTCGCCCTTTTCGTGTATACTGTGGTGCTTGTTTTGGTAGTCTGTTTGTGTCCATCCTCTGTACACGTTGTAGCCACTTTTTCTGGTATTGTTTTTGTACTTATTGTAGTATTTTCTTTTAGGTTATATATACAGCAAAATTCTTTGATCCAAACACTCAGCAATCAAAAAGATTCAAACTCTTGACTGACAAACTGTATGTTCTAAGCATGATTCACTAAAAAAAAATAATAGAGACCGACGTGTGTTAGCTGGAACTAACATTATTGGCAAGTGGATGAACGTTAAGAACTAGGGCCCTACTACGGCTCAGGTTGCTAGGCTTGATACCACATGGCATCTGTGGCTGACAAGGCGATGCTGGGCAGAATTTTCTCTATTACGGTTTTCCCATTAATATCACTCACCAATACTACATATTTACATTCTTATGTTTTATTAATCTAATACTGATGGTACATTAACTTAGCAACTGTAAGGATCATTAAATAAAATGTTTGTCTTCTGCTATTTCTCCATGCTATAGCTGGGTGGTTTCTGGTTTCACGTCAGTTTCTGGAGTATGGGAAACTTATGGAATATAGGTGCTTCACTCTGATGAAGCAAAAAATGTTTGCAGCAAGGACAATAGAGATGCCAGTGTGAGGGTTTACACAGGAAGATTATCTCATATGTATCATTTCTCAATATGTGACTGATGTGCGATTTGTCGAAGAACTGTGTGAACTAAGGCTACACATGGAAGAATATAACAGACTTCTACAGCACCAGTAATAAGACATAAATATTGCTAAAACTTTCTAAGGGATAAGTAAATGTCAAAGACCATTTTATGAAAACGTCATTATTACTGAAAAATATCAACCCCCCACCCCACAGAAAAAAGTAAAAATCATCCTCCATACTGTCCAAAGGCTTCCACAAACCCTTGCAGACATTTATAGCACAGATAGCTGGATGATAACGATGAAGTAGATCTGATTATCTGATTGCTATGGTCATGCACACAGGATTCTGAACAATGGTCAGAAGACGATGGGATATAAAATTTTGTGAGAAAGAAATCAGAAATTTCTCCAGATTTCAATGGAATCGCAGTCAGAAGAGAAAGAAGATGCTACTTCATTTTTAAATAATTTCTTGGAAACTTCCCGAGGATAAAGTAATTCCAATCACTGAAGCCAAAATAAAAATACATTCCCTTAGACCAAAAAACTCACGAGGTTATAACAAAACAATGAGTAAAATCATGATTATCCTGGGCATATCTCATTTCATTAGTCAACCATTAGGCTACATTTGTGATCACTCACTATATACAGGTATTTGCCCTGATTATAAAACCATTAAATCACACTAAAGGGGAGGGGGAAGGGGGGGAAGAAGAGAGTGACAGAGAGAAAGACAAAAATATTATTACAAATAATTAGGCATGTTTCACTACTATTTTCTTCAAAAACATTTGAGAAAGTTATTTACAGTAGGTTGAACCATCATTTGCCTACTAATGACATACTGGTCTCAGAACAATATGGTTTTTGGAGAGAAATACTTACTGAAAATGCTGCCATTGAATTAACAGTGTACTCAAATCTATCCAAAAAAAATGCATGTTGAAGGGCTTTTCTGTGATTTGGCAAGGACTCTTGACTGTGTAAACCATGAAACTGTGTCAGGCACATTACATTTTTATGGCATAATAAGAGTAGGTGCTAAGTGGTTCAGTTCCTATTTAGAAAACAAAGCTGAAACAAAATCTTCCCATACAACTCAGACCTTTTCTTAGGCTGGAGTACTATGAAACACGTACTTCTGCAAGGGTTGACTGTCGGGCCTGTACTGTTCATAACATACACAAATAACCTTTCCCTGCAAATAAATTTCTTATCAGAACCCATAATATTTGCTGATTACACTAGTGTCATAATTTATATTCAAAAATTCAATCATCTCCAAACAGTGCCAAATTTAGTTTTTTGCTAATAAGTTGGTCTTCACACAGATTAAAAAAGATTAGAATACATTTACGATAAACTATTCGCCACACTGTACCCCTTATTAAAACATATATAGAAGAAATGGTAAATACAATTTTTCTTTTTGTAACAAATTAATAACCACCTAAATTGAAAGAATCATATTGTTTAAATGATGCCCAAGCTGGTGGGATATGTTATACAGTTAGATTAATGACCCATATCAGTAACACTACCACTTTCAAGTGATTTACTTTGCTTAATTTTACACTATAAAAAAGCAATAAGGAATAATTTTCTGGGGGCAATTCATCCAACGGTGGAAAGATATTTACTTTAAAGAAGAAAACTGTTAGAATCTGGCTGTTGCAAAACCTAAAACTTCATGTACAAGTCTATTTAAGAAATTAAAAAGATCCTACATATTCAATGCCAATATATGCTTTCACTAATGAATTCATGTATCAACCAACATGCAAGGTATGCATAACATACAAATCTCATTAATGAACTTCATTATAAACAAGAGAGGCCATATATATGTAACATAACAATGAGATGCATTCACATAACCAATGTTGCCATGGAAAAGCAATAAGTATTAAATATTACGAGTGTGTGCCTGTATTCTTTTCTTAGTTATCCAGAATGCAAAAGCACATTTATTCTATGGAGCCTTATACTATCATGTGCGGCCTGTCAGGCTGTACCATACTTTTTCCCCTAAATCTCATAAATGGCATGATTTTTTGTAAAAAATGTATTGAACATAAAATGTGTGTTCTGATTTTCTCTACAACATTTGCCTGAAACATTTATCATTCTAGGGTGAATTCAGCATGATATTGTCACAAATGTGCGTGGGTGTTCACATGAAGTACACATTATTCTTGTCAGTTTGTAATGCAACTCAAACACTCTCAATGGATTTTTGAAAATTCCTCAAATATCCAGTTTTATTAAAATCCATCTAGTGAGAGCTGAGCTGTTCCATGTAGATGGAGGGATGGATAGACAGACATGACAAAGCTAACAGTCCCTTCTCACAATTTTGTGAATGTGCCCAATAGCCAAGAAACTTTTCAAAGTAACTCATCTGTACACAGCATTACAGAAAGATTTAAGCACCATCTTCATAGACCAATTGCCAACATTTTATACTTTCAGAAAAGTGTATCTTTATGTTGGCATAAAATTTGCAACAGTTTACTACTTAGTCTCATAAATTACATACACACGTACGCATATGAATCTCTCGGATATGTGGTTGAAAAAAAATCATTGCCACTATACAAACAGTTCTTTCAGCACTATTCCTGCCTCTTCATCGGAATGTGAATGAGGCTTTCCACAAGGATGCACAAAAACATGACATTTATCATCATCAACCTAATTCAACACAATATAAAAAGCTTGTACAAACCGAAGTACTTCTACAAACAAACCACAACCCTCACTCACAACGAAATATCTTCTGAACTAAACAAAACATACATTACTATGACACCAGACCACAACCCACAAAACTTGTGCAAACATTAACTACCAATAAAAACTGTGTGATGTGATACTACACCCAAACCATAAACCAAACTTATGAGATAAAAACAGGACTCACCCATGAAATAGTGTGAACTATATTACTACTAAAACAAAAAATATATTACATGAACAACAGCAAGAGCAACAACAACTACTACTACTACCACCACCATCACCACCACCCCACCACTATTACCACACTACTACTACTACTACTACTTCTATTATTATTACTACTACTACCACCACCACCACCACCCCCACCATCACTATTACCACTCTACTACTACTATTACCACCACCACTATTCTACTACTACTACTATCACCACCACCACCACTACGATTCTACTACTACTACCACCACCACCATTACCGTTCTACTGCTACTACTATCACTACCACCACCCCCATTACCACTCTACTACTACTACTACTAAATTCCCCAGCTGCTACTCATACCACATGTTATAATAAGTAAATGAACACTGGCCCAAACCCCTCCCTCCTGACTAAGGTGTGTTAGTGTAACCACTGCACTATTATACAGCAGGGAAAGTCAAATTATAGTATTAGTACTAATATTACTAGTAGTAGTAGTAGTTGTTGTTGTTGTTATAATAGCAGTAGCAGTAGTAACAGTGGTGGTGATGGTGATGGCAGCGGCAGCAGTATCAGCAGCATATCACCGTCACTTAATTTCAGAACCCAAAAATTTAAGCACTTCCATGCCACCAGATATGCTTTACTGAAATGGAACTATGCCACATAATCAATTTTACAAGTTAACTGACCATATTAACTAAATACATCTCCCTCTATATAAGGTAATAACAACCCCATGGGTCATTAAGTTAGCTGAGAACGTAGTCCGAGATACTAACATACACCGTTGACAATCCTTGCACTATTAATCCTCTTTCATTTCTGTAAACGGATTATTGTAGACGCTAAGTGTACAGAACTGAAAAAGTTATGAAATATGCATTTTACATCTTCAATGATCACTTTAAAATTAAAACATGTAGCACACCTAAAACATTTTGAAACCCCACAAATACTTCTTGGTTCTATTTTTTAAATTTGGAATACACAGTTACACAAATGCACAGTACACCCATACAGTGAAAATGTGTTTCTCCCACCTGATAGTGCCTGTAGGTGATGGAAATGGACTGCTGAAGTTCACATCAGGATCAGGTATATTAATCCTAAGAGGTGGCAGTGGATCTCTTGATCTTGCAGGGGAGGGCTGACGAACAGTTACTGGAGGGTCTGCCTCATCCACTAACGACTGAAACACCAATCTGATGTTGGTGCTTGGGAAACGGAACGTACACCTGGCAATTAAATTATCAACATATAGAAAAATTATTCTTATTTAGATTCTGAAAACGCAGGAGCAAAAATGAGCATGTATAACAGCAGATGGGGCATTCCATAAAAGTCAGCCACGTTTCGGTGTCAAGAGCTGTTACTGACTGGGTTAATGGTTCATGCCACTGCTTCATTTTAAAGATGAACATAACTGTTTGTATCAACTTTCTAACGGATAACAATAATATTTTCAACCCCTCTGCCTGGGGCATAAATAGGAGGGTGGGGGCATTCTTAGTGAGTCTCGTGGCCTTCGAGTTGGTAAACACTGCGTGTCTGACTCCAAGAGCCCAACCCACACCGTGAGCGACCCCTGATGTTTACAAGTTTCCAAAAACCTTACAGTACTTACGTTTTCGGCAGTTGTAACGACGGAGCTCCCTTTCTTTGGAAAACGCCATCAACAAAGACACCATTCTTTCCATTACATAACATGTAAAAATGAGGATGTTCAAAGAATATTTCAATATGTTTTCGCGAAATAAAACTCGAGTGTCCCATGTTTACATCGACCTCGCCTCGAGAACTGTTTCTGCCAATGGTAATCCTCTTCTGACGCACCATATACTCGAACTCCCGACCTTCTAGGCGAGCTATAGCAGTTCCATCGCTCTCTGGGCTCCATTGAAGCTTTGAAGGACTAGCTGGGGCTGATTTTAGGGCTAAAAGAGCCCATGCATCACTTGCCTCCGGTCGTGAATGGTCAGACATTACTCGGGAAATATGGCTTCCTGAGAACCGACAAGGATACTATGGATGTTTACCCATAATCCAAAACGTGGGTGGCCATAACCACGTGACGGTCGCACTGCGTGTTTTGTCTCCATTACAAAGAGATACAAATTTGGAAGCATGTGACCAGCATGTAACAGTGAAACGGTGGAAAGTGTTGCGAAGTCACATTGCCACGCACAAAATTTTTATAGCATTAATCGTAATATATGAGAAAATAAATCCACAAGTTATCTTAAACGCAGCCATATAGGCCTACATAATTCAACTGTTAGCAGATTAATAATTTATAGTTTTCTCATAATCACATAATTCAATAAAATGAGTCTTTAAATTATAACTAATTCTAACCAGCATTTTACTGAACCTGAGTGTTCATTATTGTGCTGTTAAGAGCCAGCCACTTGTCAATATCCTGAACCAGATGAATCCAGTTCATACCTTCCTATTCCCTTAGGGATCAAATTTCAGCATGCTTTTCAAGGAGGAAGAACACAGCACTTTTACAGTAGGTACTGCAAATTTATTTCTTTGCTTTTTCCCCCCTCCCTCGTGTGATACGCAGTACGTTAATGTGCGGAAAATTAACAGATTGCAAAAATTTGATATTGTTATATACCTACAGGAAAATCATTCTTCAGTACTATGCAAAGTATGGAACACAACAAATGTAAATGAACCCAAATTAGAATGGAAGTCAGTCATATAGATACTTTAATAACACAAGATAAATCCGAGAAAGCCTTAAAATTAATGAAAAATGGATAAGATATTATTAATTCAGAGTTATACAAGTACACACCAGCAGAGTTCAAACTGAGATTACCATAATTTTTAAATAATATATACATAAATATTGTATTCCACAAGAAAGGAGAAATGCCATTCCAATCCCATTATTTAAGAAAGGTGACAGAAGAGACCCAAAAAATTACAGAATAATTAGTATTTTTAACATCTGCTATAAGATACACTAAAACCCTTAATATAAAACTGTAGAGTTACTCAGAACAGTTTATGACAAACAAAATGGATTCCAAAAGGGGTGTTCATACACAGATCCAACATTTTGCCTTAAACTATTAATTAAAAAAATGAAGACAGTATAATTTGGAAACAACCTTTATTTTCAGATTATGAAATAGCATGTGATAGTACACAAAAACAGGTGTTATTTGAAAATTTTAAAATCTAGTAATACCCCAGATCCATTATTTGGACATATATACACAAAAGAAGCTTGGGAACTGCTCAGCGTGAGCAGGAACCAGCTAAGAATAACAACAGGACACAGTCATTTAAAAGGGCATTTGTTTAAACTGTGGCTGGCTAACAGTCCTGTGACAGTGTGACAGATGTAAGCAGGCATCTGCAATGGTCTTACTTGTTGCTTGTGACTGTGAGACTCTAGCCACATTAAAATTCAGACATCTGGGTCATATAATGCAAGCAGGTGACTTCAAAGACATGTCTACCAATAGGATACTGCACTTTGTTCAAGGTGTGGGGCTGCTGGATGCATGAAGACAGGGGCTGCAGAAAGGATCAAGTGTGATCATAGTGTATGGGTCACTAATGTGCCCGCCCCTCTTGTATTCTGTTCTATTCTACACAATATACCACAAAGGTATTTTCCACCTCTGTTTCTTGGGAAACATCCATATTGAAAACTACTATAGTAACCTTTTCTTTTTTAGCAATCTACATTTCAAACAACAACAAAACAATGATTTCTGAGCACAGTTCAGGCCCTACTTTTCTACTATATAAATTAATACTCCTACATATGATGATGATATAAGAACTTATTATACTTACCTTGCACAGATTATGTATAGAAGCAATTAGATATAACCCCAAAGTTAACTTCATCATCAGACTTGTAACTGCTGACTTACAAACAATATTTCATATGTTATGTATAGTACATTTATCATGTCTCTGTATCAAATTTTACATCCCCATTTACAGCAGTTCATTCATGAGAACCATCATCTTGAAAGCTAAACACAACATTTGCATAGCGCCCTTGTTGTTCATTCATTCATTCATTTTCATTCTGTAGATCCATACCGGGTTAAGTCAACCCTTAGGATATAGAACATGTCATAGGTAATAGCTTTACAATTGTCTTACATTTTAATATACACAATTAGCTATAACTATACAGGTTAACTTAAGAAAATATGTATGTCTATATTTGTCAAGACATATTACAATATATTCTCATTCCTGTGAGTGTAATACTTGATAACAGAATCATAGTAAAACTATAGAAAACAGTGAGATATTAACCTCTCACTTTTTCCTTATGACCTAGGTTTAATATATCTATGAATACATTATAATACTGAGTCATAA
>Ga0123354_10001934_pt1 | contig 26406 bp, 21 predicted proteins | sample TergutLab28metaG_2_FD_97872 | JGI IMG/M metagenome (GOLD analysis project Ga0123354, IMG submission 97872) | Labiotermes labralis P4 segment gut microbial communities from Petit-Saut dam, French Guiana - Lab288 P4 | ecosystem: Host-associated > Arthropoda: Insects > Digestive system > Gut ...
ACAAAAGGCATTTTAGCAACTCCGTACAACTAACCTACCAACCATTCACAACGCTGCGGTAAACTGCACTACATATCACCCTGAAGGAAGTACGCGTGCAGTTCTGTGGCTAGCGTGAGCTGAGTTGCCGTCATATGACACCACACTCAAGGACGGAAATGGATAAGATTGTCAGATGACAGGTACAGTGTGTAGACCCGCAAGAAGATCACACTTTTCTCTGGCCATTATCTCCGTAACCGTTCAACTTTGGACATAGGAGTTGTGGGTTATATCGGTATACTTTAACATAAGGAACACCCTCCCGAAGTCTGGCACATTCCTCCTGGGACACCCTGTATATACATACATATATTAATACATATATAAAGGACATGCTGTACAAACACAAATGTTAACATCGGCACTTCCTAGTTATAAAAAGGAAATATAAACCTAGCATATAGTTTTACTACAAGTAATGGAGCATGCTTATATTATAAATTTAAAAAAAAAACATACATACATACACACATACATACAAACATACATACATACACATATACATACATACATACATACATACACACACACATAAACACGCACACACTTATACACATACATACATACGTACATACATATACACATACACAAATTTTTTTTTATTTTTTATTTATTGACAACATGCTCCATTACAATGTAAATACTACAGTTTCCAGTTTTACATCTTGTATTGAGCTACTTATTTCTGTTCGGAATATGTGTTGCTCTAAAGGAAAAGAATCTGCGCATATCGCTATTGTTTTTTATGAAAATTGAACCGACTTTGGACTGGTCTAGATCAGTTGTTGAAAGTTTCTATTTTTGATGAATGTTAAAAATTCATTTAAATATACATACATACATACAAACATACATACATACATACATACATACACACATACATACATGTACACATACATACATAATACGTACATACATACATACATAAACACACACACATAAATAAATACATACATACATACAAACATACACACACATAAACACACACACGTAATCACATACATACATATACAGATGCACACATACATACATACATACATACACACACACACACATAGACATACATAGATACATATATACATACACACACACACACACACATACATAAATACATACATACATACACACACACATACATACTTACATACACACATACACACACAAATACTTACACACATACATACATACATACATACACACACATACACATATACATCCATACATATACACACACACACGACGTTTGTTAGTCTATGTTCTCCTGACGATCAGAATGGAAAAATTTTCTACCTTATTTCCAACGCCGCTGCCATAGATTTTAACACTTTTAAATCATTCATTTTATATATTACTGATAATTTTTTCTAACAATTTTGACCTTAGTAATGATTCTTTTACTATAAGTTTTGTTGTAATGACAATTGTAAAATGGGATCCCAAAAATAATAAAAGAAAAGTACTTAAATTCGACATGCCATGACATCACACTTGCTACTTTGTCTTGCATGTATAAGGGACTGAAGATGGATTAATTAATCCGAAACATGTGGCCAATGCCAGTAAAAGAGAAAATAACTTATGTTTTTACTGACTACTTACCTTTTTTCCTCCATAAAATTTTATTCCGCAAACTTTAAGTAAACATATTACTTGGGAGTTCTAGAAATGGGTGTGAGAAGATGACGGCAATGAATATTAAAGAAACAACGTGATCATGTAGACAGTGGGCCCAACTGGCTTACTAACAGGATCCATATGTAGGAGTTTTGCGAACACAATAATGAAACGTAGAAATACATAAACGTCGTAAAATTTCTTGAATACATGAGCGAAGAGTAGCTCCTAGAGGCCTCGGCTTCTATAATCCTCTGTCTCAAGATAGTAGCAGAATGTCTATGTAATTTAAGAATACATACTTCAGCACCATTTTATTTTAACCCTCTCTCTCTCACACACACACACACTAAGTCACCAGTTACTAGCAAATTCAATTATTAAACACCTTCAACAATTTTCTGTATTGTGCCACCGACCGGCTCGCACTCCACATTACAGTCAATAAGATTCCTTTTTTTAAACTAATGTTAGCAGCAAAGAATGGGAGAGAAGAAAGGATAAAGAACTTGGGTCTGTCTGTTGAAACAGAAATTCTGCTAAGTAATTTTGGGGAAAAAAAATCCTTGAGCCACTCTGAAGGCCGATAATGGGACATGATACGAGCTTCCTTCATATCTACAGTTCCGTGCGACTGTAAAGAATATGTGAAGTGAAGTGTTATTGTGGATTTACATTCAGGCAGAAACAAAGACTCAAGTGAAATTATAGTTAAGTTCATTTTGACATGTGTTCAGGCAGCATCACATACAGTCTACAACCTTACATAACACATCCTCAGTTAAATTAGATCACTCATTTACAATTGTAATAAAATGACATGGGGACACACTGAAAAAAATTGTGTAATATTTAAGGGCTTCTAGTCTTGGATCTGAGCACAATGTTTGACGTTGTGTACGTCACACAAACAATAATACTGTTTGTTTCAGCGTATTTAATTACGCGACCGAGAATGGAAACATAACCATTATAATTAATACCAAATTATTTACAACTACAACAGTAAAATACTGCGTAGAAATAACCACAGAAATGATTTCAAAAAACAAAGGTATACTACACTCGCATGACATATTTTACACCAATAATCGCAATTTAGATATAATGATCATAAAACAAAAGCCAGCTTTATTGAATAAGGTCGCTCGGCTATGCATTTTCCAATATGAAACATATATTACTAACAGGATGCACAAAAGTGTAACTAATTCGGAACCGCTTAAACAGCAAAACAGAAAATACCATTTATTTCCCAAGAGATCACTCTTTGGTGTGTGATAAAAATGGCGAACACATACAGGGCTCCAATATTAATCACTGTCACTATAACAAACATTAATTCAAAGAGGTTCAAAACGCTTAATAAATTCTTAGCAAAATGCCTCACAGTGTCTACAAATTGTGTATCATTTTTCTCAAGTTTTCTCCCTTAGGTTTACGTGCATGTTCAAGGCAGGATTAACTAATCTGAGACGCACAATTCGGCAGTTCAAACTCTCGTACGGAGACAACTGTAACACCAGAAAATTTAAAGGCCTACTCCACTGAGAATAGCCCTTCATGAGACGCTGTCTGCACTCACATGTTCAAGACATTCGTCGTCTGTTATGAACGCCGGTGGGTCAATATCATAGCCACAACAGCCTGCCACAGGACTCTGTTCTGAGCCAGATGTATAAACGCAGCGTCCTGAGGCCCTGCACGTTACTCATCTGAGATCCAAGTGGCCCCATCACATCAGCTAACATGACAAAGCAGTAGTATTTCGTACGTTGCCACGACGTTTAGCAAATCAACAGAACAGGGCTTATTAAACAATGTTACTTCATATAAAGCGTTTTGTAATGAATTGCTGTCCGGGGATTATTATTACGAAATGCTTTAGGCAGGCATTTTAGCGACTAAAAATGCAATGAGACTGGTAGTACGAGAAAAATTTCAACCTTAATATACAAATAATTTCAAACTTAAACTGAAGAGAATGTTTCGCTATATGCATAGTTGCAAGTTTTACGAAACTCATATTGCTACCTGCTTTGTATGCAACATGCTTACCGCTTTAAATTCAACTCACTGCAGAATAACAGCGGAACTAAGAGTGTGCTTGCTAGAGTAGTTGAAAGAAAAAGAAGACAATTCTAAACCGTGCTTTAGAATTAGTGCAGGGAAAGCATAGGGATCAAGAAAAAGCATTGGAACCACCTAAAGAATTTCGTTGTAACACGAGAAAAAAATTATTCTCCATATGAAAGAGAAGCGTTTGGTCAAAATTTAGAGGCGCACGTTTAGCACAATGAAACAATATGGAGGAATCAAGAAAAATGTTATTTGCCTAACGAGCAGCGACTTCAGTGGGACAATAAATGCGAAACGAAATCCATTTTAAAAGGAACGGCAAAACGCAAATAATACCAAAATGTATTGATCGGTATCCCTAAGCTGGAGTTTATTTCAAAGAAATCAAGCATGATCTGCTAGCAAATAATGATTTACTGGTCGGTAAAAGACCTCCATTATGTGTTACTTGTGCCTAGTTTTGTAATATTTTGATCATGTTTCACGAAAGATTAATGTGGACAGCATATTGAAGGGGATATACAGGCACTTATGAAGCTAGGCAGGGGGTGATAAGTAAAAAAACAAAATTTTAATCGGTAGAAATGTGGCGAAGAAAGATGAAAATATTAAACGTACTTACTCTATGGAGCAGAGTGCTGCTTGAGAAGCCTACCGGTTTTCCGCCAGTCAAGATATTCCCCGCATTTCATGGAACCCAAAGTTGAATGGAGGCATCACGATGTGCTTAGATACGTATTATGATATTAATAGTGTACGTCAGCACAACTGTTTTTATTATTACACAAGGTAATTACATAGGCTACATGTTTCGACTAATGAATAGTCATCTTCAGGCCTTTACAGCTTAAGTCACAGGATGCTGTGCACATATTGGGATCCCAGTGTGTTTACATCAGTGAAATACTTAAGCCCGATCATTTGTCTAGGAAAGTAAACGTGCGAAATGTGTAACTAAGTGGTTAAAATATATTTAAAATTCTTTTAAAATATAGTGTATTGCCGTTTACCAGTTGAAAACAGGTCACGTTACCATCTAATTCATCCTTGGGTAGTGAGGTTATATTTGCTAGTGAAGCCGGCGTGTATCCACTGTTGTTGCTGCCCCGCGGGATGTGCGTGTTGTATTATCTCACGCGATGACTATGTCTAGTAGAATTCGGGAAGGAACAATCTGGTGAGGCTCGGTGTCCGTTTACTTAGGTATGTTTGTATGGGAAGAGTGAGCTTCCTCGTCAAGGTTGTCTCCTGACGTCTGGTGATCAGAAATTGATAACAACATTAGCATAAGCTATTTTAACCACTTAGCTACTACACATTTCACACGTTTACTTTCCTAGACAGATAATGGGGCTTGAGTATTTCACTGATGTAAACACACTGGGATCCCAATGTATGCACAGCATCCTGTGACTTAACCTGTAAAAAATAGGCCTGAAGATGACTATTCAATAGTCGAAACATGTAGCCTATGTAATTACCTCGTGTAATAAAAACATTTGTGCTGACGTACACTATTAATATCATAATACGGAACCCAAAGGTCCATTACCGCATACAAAAGTGCCAGTCACCTGTCCCAATCCTGAGCCAGCTCGATTCAGTCCCTGCCCCAACATCCCACTTCCTGAAGATCCATCTTAATATTATCCTCCCATCTACGCCTGGGAATTCCAAGTGGGCTCTTTCCCTCGGGTTTCTCCACCAAAACCCTGTATAAGCCTCTCCTCTCCCCCATACGTTCTACATGCTCCGCCCATCTCATTCTTCTCGATTTTATCACCCGATTAATATTTGGTGAGGAGTACAGATCATTAAGCTCCTCTGTATTTATTTTCTCCTCTCCTCTGATACCACTTCCCTATTAGGTCCAAACATTCTTCTCAGACACTCTCAATTTGCGTTCCTCCCCCAATGTAAGCAACCAAGTTCCACACCCATACAAAACAACAGGCAAAATTATAGATCTGTGTCTCTTCATATTTTTATATAGCAAACTAGAAGAAGGAAGATTCTGTACCGAATGGTAGAAAGCATTCCCTGACTTCAATCTGCGAAAATATTAAAACTGATGCTAAAGGAATATAGCCTGAAGATACAGATTGCATTTAACGGTCTGTGGACAGGAACCCTGTGAAGAGCTCTCTTTAGCATCGTGACGCACCTTCAGGTTTCACAGAAGGTGTGGAATTTCAGGACGAAGTGAGCGACTATCAGAGTTTCAAGAAAATATTTGTTCCAAGGGGTTTGCTTTTTAAATAGACGGATGTGTTGATAGGCTGTGTCAGCTCTGTTGATCTCCGTATTTGAACACTGGATGAAAAGAGAAGAGATTTTAATGCTGATTAAAATTTCAATTCTTCGCCTATTTTAATTCTCGCACAACAAACAGTTTCAACGTGGCTCGGACCTATTGAGAAATAACGAATAAAGAAATAATCTCCCAGGCATGTTTTCTGGATTATGTTTCGGTTAGGCAGGGCTGTGACCTTTGTTGCAGCTTATTCTATTACTCAAACTGTACAAAAGGCTGGTAAATAAAAGAAAGAGGAAACATCTCTTCTTATTGTGAAACGAAGCGTGAAATTGTTCAACTGAATAAAAGTTGGGGGGGATGGGGGGGGGGGGGGGACCCGGGGGTGGGAAGGAGAAAGAAAAATTTAAAAAAAAAAAAAGGGGGGGGGGGGGGGGGGGGGGGGGGGTAGACTCAGGGCTGGAACGAGAAAAGTAACATTTAAAAAAAAAGACAGTGGGGGCGGGACATACACAACAGATAGCACAATGCCGGGCTTTGTTATTAACAATTAGAGAAACACCGCCATCTTCGCTAGAATACGAACGACTGCAGGGTGTAATGGACGAGGTGCCGTGCAGTGCATGTAGAAGTAATCTTACAGACAAGAAGCATGTTTGTTTAACAGACAACCCTGCTGTGAAAGTAGTTACACTAATAAGCATAGGGTGTATGAATAAATCACTGAAAACACTCCTTCTAGATGTTCAAGGCGAAATGGGGTGAGGAAAATAAATGCCGCAGTAACTTTTCTTTTCTCCATTACAGTTAACGAATTATGCACTAGTCGGGTTAGCCCAACAGGAAACTAATAATGCTTTGTTTAACAGTCTTTGTAAAACCTTAATGGCAGAAGAGCTGTATACCTCCAGCCCTCCGCTTTTAATTACAGCTTAATCCATCAACTGGTGACGTGCCTATAAAAAGGAAAATTTAAATTTACCTAAAAAATGTCGTTGGCAAGAATGGAAAATGAGACGGGATGTAAACGTGTTGTAAATATTCTAAGAAGGTAGGCACCAAGTTAGTATTAAATGTGTCTCGAGAAGTTCAGCGTGGCACTTCCACTGATAGGAGTGCACCAAAGAGTGACGATGTGACTGTACTGGTCAGAGGATGTACAAACCGATGGTACTTTGGGAATGAGAGTTATGAATGGACGTAATGATCGAAAGGATGGTGGACGAAGGAGGCGGTCGTGGTCTAATTTAAGGCACAATGCTGGGAATTAACTGGAAGAACCCCCCCCCCCAAAGGCATGAAAACCCTCAGATAGGACAGTCTGTGTCCCTGTCCAAATTTAAACCGTGAACATCCTACAGCACAAGTGAGAAGCCTTATTCATAGTCGGAGTCACAGAACAGAAAGTTTCACAAATGTCACCAGATGTGCTCACCACCGAACTTCATTTTCAACTACCTAAACCAACCAATGAAACCTCAGGAACTGAATCCTTCTTGAGACGTCCATGATTACTCTGCTAGACAAAAAATCCCGGTACTCGAATGGAATATGAACGTTCATTACGTATTTACAAACATCAGTCGCTGGACCTGAGGGAACTTGCGACAAAAATCGTGCTGTCGCGCACACAACCGCTGAGAAATAAATTTGAGCGTATGTTAATAAAAGTCCAACCAGATGCAACAGCAAGCAGATATTTATTTACTGCATACTGTTGCATCTGGTTGGATTTTTATTAACAATGAATTACGATGGTCGAAACCATGAGTTTAAATTGTTGAGCGTATGTCTGACTGCACATTGTTGAGCGTATGTCTGACTGCACATTCAAGATTCAGCGGCCAGTATAAAATAACAGGACTAATAAAAAGCTGCATCGTTAAACTAAAAGAATGATTACACTCTCCTCGTACATTCGTAGCTTTGATAAAGCAGGGCACTAGACTTTGTTGTGCTTGGTTTACGATTAAAGTTTAAAATGCCACAGTATCCTGCCCTGGCAAGTTTAAGCATGCTGTACATTTTAATTAGAAAGTTTATCGACGCCGCCACGAAATCAATTTCACAGCAGCAGAGGGCTCAAAGGCAGCAGACTGAGCGTGTTTAAATTGTATTGTCGTTGGGGTTAACGTGCGTTTACAGGTTTGTTTCGGAGTTAAAGGGGGGTGGAAGATAAAAGCATATCTTAAGTTTCGTCACCGGAATACAACTACGTGTTCAAATGGCATGCTTTCCTCACGGACGAACTACTCTCATTCCGTCTAGTTTAATCTATTTTATATCACGGCGTTTGAGGGCTTAAAATAAACCTTTACCTTCACCTATTTTACCGTACTTCCAAAAATTTAGCTACGTAGCCTGTAAATCACCACGCTCTGTGTTTGTGTGTCTCATTTTCCGTCTACTCTCACTTCCGAAGCAAACAACCGACGTGCTCTGAACATCAAACAACTGGTGGATACCTCAATGCCATATTTTCCATTTTCGTACCAAAATAAAAGCGACGTAGGACAGGTACACATCGTGATGCAGAGGCGACATTACCGCCACGTAATTCAGATTCCTACATTCGTTTATGGTAAAGCATCCTCTTCCTAGTGGCCGCGCGTCTAAGGTGCGGGTCTGCGGCCGCTCTCTTGCTGGGGTTGTGGGTTTGAATTCCGCCGGAGACATGGAATGCCTGTCTCTTGTGAATGTTGTGTGTTGTCAAGTAAAAGTTTCTGTGACGGTCCGATCACTCGTCTAGAGGAGTCCCATCGGGGTGGTACGTCCGAGTGTTATCGTGAAGCATCGGCCATGAGGAGGCCTTGGCCCACTACGGGCTGTCCAACCATGCTGGGAAGTGGGAAGGAAAGAAAATTGTAACCCCATGCAAGTTTTTCAGGACGGAACTCAGTTCCGTCCTGATTCTGCTCGCAAGCTGTCAGCAAACCTGTATGACATATACCATTGTTGTGTGTACAGTGAAAACCTCCTGATGATGGACAGAGGAACTGTCCGAAACATGTAGAGACTTAATCCAAAAATAAATTTGAGAAATTATTGCATCTAGTTGGTTTTATTATAAGGACGGAATAAAAATCACTCAAACATAACCGGTGTACGTTATCAAGGGCTTATGTAAAGGATCCTCTAAAACCCTGGCAACACAACTTGAGTTATAGCTCACAGCCTGCCTGGGTGCAACAGATATGTGGTAGGAGAAAAATAAACACACATTTTAAATGACACTGGAAGAGTTCACACGCCCATTCTTATTGTTGCGTATAAACAAGACATAAGAACGTGATCTGCAGTTCAGTATTGATACAGTATGTACGGTATATTAACAAATGTAGCGTATACGAACGTAAATTTCATTTCATTTTCTCCTTTATCGCAAGCGAATACATTAAGAATCCCTGCTTATGATTCGTTTAAACAGAACTCCGCTAAGAATGCAAGCACGTATCACACCCGTAGCAGTATGCTAGGGCAGCGGTGACGGTCTATGCCTGCATTCAGGGGGTACCAACTGTCAACTTAGGGTTGGCTACTGGCAAAACAGAGTTTAGCGATTTCCGCTGGCCTGTCCGGGTGATCACCAGTACTGCACGATTATAGTACAGTACAGCGCTCAACAATAAGCTAAATAACGTCTCACTGCAAAGGTTTAAGCTACTCGCAACTGGAGATTACAGTCCCATTCAATTCGACGCTTCAAAGCGCATAGAGATGAAACGGTCTTCTCATGTGACATACGAAAAATCAATAAATATAGAAACGCTTATCAAATTATGTCAGGCAGGAAGAAGTCAAACCAAAAATCATACAGTACCTATTCAAATGTGATTAAAATGGCAGTGTAGAAAATATGGGTTTGCGAATTTCATTTACACGTTCTGCAGAATATCAAGTCATACAAAACACAGTTTCAAGACGAATTTTTTAAGTCTGTAATCTAGATTATATGTATATTACATATATTAAATTGGTTACAATTTTCCTAAGTTTTGATTGGAAAACTTTTTTACCCGAGATTTTTGTAAGAGATATAGTCATTGAACATAGCTAAAGTAATTACAAGCGAAACTCAATGTCTGCAATCGTGTTCAGTCACGTGAAGTTTTACGATATACTTAATTATACCAGAAAGTGCTATGAACGAAAAAATCCACCTAGTTAACTATACTCATATATGTAGGAAACTTTAACAGAAGTGGACATACTATGAGGCATTCTTCGTCTTTCATTACACAGCACAAACAACTGGAAATACTAAGAAGCAAGCAATGTAAAACACATCCACACAGATTGTTCCAAATATTAGTACTTTCCTTCAAAGGGTGTACCGCAGGTAAATTTTCCAGTCCCCAATTCTTTCACAGTGATTCGCTACATCTCGTCCCTGTCAGCGCCCAATGGTAGAATCACGGAAGAATGCTGAACTGACGAGTACACTTAGGGCAGAGATTTACTATCCAAGTACTTACCCTGAGGAACTGAGAAAAGTAACAAGTTTCCGGCCGAGATTTGAAGAAGGTATCTCCTAAAAATGAGTCTTCATCTTTGCCTGTCTACCAGCCTGCTGCATGAGATATACAGACAAAATAAGGTACAAACATAACACAAGTATGTGTCAAATACTATACAGTCAGAGTGTGACTGAATCGTGTATGTGGGTTTGTTTAATAAAACACAAGTAAGCCACACTCGCGGACTTCAAGACATTACATCTTATCGCAAAGCAAACATTTTGTCCGTCAGCTCAGGCATGCTTCGTGTAAGCTGCCTCCTCCTTCCTGCACTCGTTATAGATGGTTCTTTAGGGCAGTGATGGGGAAAGATATGTGTTCTGGATCGAAATACCAGCCCCTAGAATGTGGCAGTGTATTCGAACACAATCTCTGATGACACTTGAGGGTCAATATGTCACTACAGTAAACCTGTCAATAGAACTCTCTGTTCTGAAGCCTGCTATTATTTTTTCGGAAAATTCGATACTTGAAAGCTGCCGATAGGGCATACTTGGTGAAGCATGGTGATATATTTTAGGAGTTTCTGCTGTCAATTCAGACTTATTCAAGTACGGAGAACCTTTTCTTAAAACTAATTTTAACAAAACGTTAAGATAATTCGAACTTTCATATTACAATTCGCATATATAATATTGCGCATATTAGACTCATAGTATATTTTAAGAAATACAAGGCAAGCAATGTAACCCTTTGAAGTTAGATACAAGAAACTATATCATATTAACACTTTTTCACGCTGTTGTTTACACCGTGCATCTTTACCAAATTATTTACCTACAAATTGTTCCAACAATATGCATGATTTTAAAAGCTCTTATAAAATTTATCTCAGTAATTAACTAACTTGCTGCAAAAAAGTTTTGTTTTACAATAAGTTTATTTCATAGCTCTACATCTTCCGAGCACATGTGCTCATCATCAGGAGGTCAAAATTGCATTACACAGCCTCTGGTATCATCACACCTATAGGTTTCTTATAAGAAGGTTTTTATAATAACTTTTAAAATCATTATATGTTGCGTAATGCTGCAACAATTTCTACATAAACATCCCAACTGTTCATTGCAGCGTCTGTCATGGCCGCTACATTGTCCCGTGCCTTACGAACTACTCAGCTTCCTCAAAAAAGTGTTTTCACTACAAAAAACTTCACCAATTATGTAACCCAGGCTGACCTTGCATGACTTGAAAAGTTTGGTTGTTATAGAATGAATGACAACATTCCAGTTAGTTTTGTTTCTACGGCTGGAAAACTGCAGTGCCTATGGCAAGCGTAGAATTCTTCACGGATATTGAAATCACGTCCCGGGGAGAATTATGTAGTGCAGGTCGCTGTAAGACACCCCTTTCGTGTTGAAATAATATGAATATCAAGAAACGAATTAGAAGCATACTCCCAAAGGAAACAGCCGGCGCCATGCCGATGGTCGCTCGGCTGGTCAACTTAACTTCCCGCCTCTTACGAAACACCGCGGTCCATTTCCGGCATTTCCTAATACCCATCTTCCCGTAGGAACTGTCTTAACCAGAAGTTCGTTCTTCATGTCACCGAGCACGGCAACTTTATCGCACATAAAGCCTGTATCTGCCGGACCATCCTTTGACGGCTGTACATTCAGAAGAAACGCACTGCATTATACTCAAGTTTAGGCCAATTTTTTACCCTAGAACTATGCTGTTAGCAGCAGCCTCAAAATTAAGTGTATGATGGTCTTCATCATGTCAACGTCATTGTCTTCAACGTCCCCTTATTCTATCTATCTCACAGCCCAGCACTTTACTGTACTTTAATACACAGTGTGAGATACAACGTTTAACACCAAAACAAAATGATTGTTACAATTAGAGAGAGGTATTTTCATATTCACCATATCAGATACCAGACGGGAAGAAAAAATCCTAGAAGGAAGGTAACTGACATTTTCCAATTTGCTTTTCTCTTTACTTGTAAATAAATTCAGCTTTCGTTTGTTTCCAAATACACCAAAGATGCGAATCGTCTTCTATGTCCTCTAGGTCATTGAAGATAAAGGTATTATGTTCCTTCCAAGTGTCGGTAGCCGACAATGCAGTGACACGACGTCGTTTGTATTGCCTTGGTTATAGTGTTCTAAGATGTAGCAGCAGCAATCCTTAAACGTACTGTAACTCTGTTGTGCGGTCCATCGACGTGTCATCCACACGTAACAAAACAATGGCCAAAAGCACACTGAACATTCTTAAGCCAACAGCAAGGAAAAGAGTAAAAGCTAATCATACAAAAAGCCGACGGCCTCAAACGTACGTTGGCGGCCGCTTCAACGCTGGGATCGTGGGTTCAAATCCCTGTGAGCGGAGAAATATTCTTATAATAAAACTAATTAGATGCACTAATTCCTCAAATTTATTTTTGGAATAAAACTCTATATGTTTCGGACAGTTCCTCTGTCCATAGTCAGGAGTTCTTCACTGTACACACAACAATGGTATATGTCATACATGTTTGCTGACAGCTTGCGAACAGGATCAGGACGGAACTTCTACATGTTTCGGACAGTTTCTCTGTCGATCATCAGGAGGTTTTCACTGTACACACATCAGTGGTATATGTCATACAGGTTTGCTGACATATACCATTGCTGTGTGTACAGTGAAAAACCCCTGATGATGGAAAGAGGAACTATCCGAAATATGTAGAGTTTTATTCCAAAAATAAACTTGAGAAATTAGTGCATCTAGTTGGTTTTATTATAAGAATTTATCACGATGCACGGTCACCTGAACGTCAAAGGAAAAATATTCGTCGCTTGGGTTTGTTGTGTTTTGTGCTAGCAGAGGCCTCTACGACAAACTGATCACTCGTGCAGAGAGGTTCTGTCGGGTGTGTGTCTGTGTGTGATCTACAGACCTCAACAATGAGGCAGCCTAGGCCTGATTTGGGCTATTGCGCCACAAAATTAAATTAACACAAAATTTCCCTTACTGAAGGCGTCAGGCATTTGCAGTTAGCTTATGCCACAATGGTGTTTGACGAATATGAGAGAAAGATAAATGAAAGAAGATTTAGACTCTCAAGTATTAAACTCATTACAGACAAAATTTCGTGGATATAGCTTTAAAAATTATGCGTATTTTAATTCAGATTATATCGGAAGCAATAAGTTGCGGAATTTGGAGGGCGTGTTGGCAGGCAATAGAAATGACAACCCAACAAGTTGTTGTTTAGACAATGAACTATTTAAATACGCGTCTTCTGGAGAAAGAAACAAGCATCTGCAGCTGGCAGAATAAACACAGCCTGTGCGCAAGCATTATATTAAACAAACAGTAATGGATAATTTAAAAGAACCGAGACACCGCCCTTCTTATAACGCACATGACGTCTATAATAGGTCTATATGAACATTATAAAAAAATTAAATTCTTGCACCTCTCGCAAATTGCAGGCCCGTCGTAAACGAAACCGTGATAAAAAAAACCCACTAACAAAGACTAAGAACAGAAAAAGAAGAAGAAGAAGAAGAAGAAACAAATCAGTACGACCCCTGATTCAAGAGGCAGGATGATTTAGATACCCTGTAGAGGTAGAAACATTTCTCCCGACCCCCACGCTCAAGCCGATTCTTACATCCAATCAGCGTCCTTCCTACAGGATAATGATGACTGATTCTAGACTGAAGCGTCCAGAACATAAGGCGTATGACACACTGCACTCCAGAATGTGTGGAAATACACCTTCAGCATGTACAATATTCGTGTCTTCGTACGTACGTACAGCGCTGTATTCGTATATGAAGGAACACTAAAATATGAATAGGGACTTGAGGATCATTTGTTAACTGTTTCATTATCAACAAACATGTAACGAATCGCCATTATTTCCATTTGAAAGTTAATATAGACATAAGCCTTGTTGGTGAATACTAAGGCTAGTCCTAATGCAGACCTACCTATTTCGGGAGAAAGTAGGTCTGTCATTCTGTTACTTCTCGTGTACGGCTACCGTGATACCACGAGTGTCAATGTCGATTAATTTACGTGAATTACGTACCTCCGTGCATGATATTACTAAAGTGCAGTCGTTCCTTCATTGCCTTCTCCGTTTGTGACCACTCAGCAACATGTCCGTTTACAAGTAACCGCTTTCATCCTGAACGAACCAGAATCCGATGTAGCTACAGCCCTGACATTTTCGGAGAGTAAATCTAACCTGAATGCCAAATCCAATTATTAGTTATCGAACTTCACTCCATTGAGTCGATTTTGCTATTACGAAAAACGGGACGTATCTACATTAACTGAGTACTGAAGGAGAAAGCTAATCTTCTTTCCCTTCACAATTTATTACTCCGAGCCTGTTGACGAAGCTGGTAAGAATATAAAAGCTTAATTTAGTGAGATATGATGCATTACATCAGTTATACGATTCTTAGTCTATTAAGTCACTGTATTCCCTTCTCTTTCCATTCAAACGGGAAATGTAAGACAGAACACGATGTGTCATATTTGAGAGAATAGAAAATTGGTAGATAAAACACAAACTTTACTGTGCTTGTAAAGTGAATGGAAATAAATTCAGTGACGATAATATCCGAACCACAAATATATTTTAATTTTCACTAACCTGAATATATCTTACCGGAAATTTCTTATCATATTTCCTATTTTTATTGTAGCAAAGACTTATATCGCAGGATCTGAGGTTCTCACAGCGGTGATGCTGCAGATTCAAGTATTCTGCGATGTTACTTAGTCACACTTCAGAAGACGAAAGTTCACAGGATTTAGATAGCATTTCAGGGTTATAAATTTGTGAAGTCTGACAGGAAGTTATTAAATTTTCGCAAGAAAACCTGCTACTACCATTTCACATGTCCACACACAAACACACACACACATAGACACACACACATAGACACACACACACACGCACACACCCACACACACACACACACACACACACACACACTGTATTGATACACTGTACTAAATGGTTTAATTATATTTGTATAGATCCTGCTATTATATTTAACGGAATTTTATAGATCGAGAGATTTCTCACTCCATCTTTTGCGTGTTACTTAGTCGTGAACAATTCCGTTAGAAGTTATATAACAGCTTTTCGTCAGCTGCAGCCGATACATGCGTACATTGTTTACTGAACTGAAGATGTAAATGAATTTCTTGCATTTTAAAGAAAGTAGAAATGTGAGAAAGCATTAAAATTTTAGGCTTCAAGTTACGCTCAAACCCACACCTTGTAGGTTTAAAAACTTGTAAATATCTAAACTGGGCACAAATAATGCCGTAGTAGCTGAGAAATTTTATACTCGCATGCAACAGCTACAGCATGCTTTACCCAAACAGCCTTCGTATCCTGCCGACATCAACCGACTACGCCAAGTAGCCCCATTCAGCAAGAACAATTCTCGAGAAGCTAAAACGGGATCAAACTCAGGAAATTTCTCGCAGTTTAAGGTACTTGGGGAATTATTACAGTATTCACAGCAGGCCACCATATACCCCCTATTCTGAGCTGTATGAATTCAGACCACACCTTCATCGAACTCTTCCCTTCTTAGATCATTTTAATATTATCCTCCCAGCTAAGCCTACAGTCCACGCCTTCCTAACTTCTTTCCTTAAGGCCCAGTTTAATATTATATTCCCACCAAAGCTTACAGACCACGCCCTCCTAACTTCTTTCCTCAAGTCCCATTTTAATATTATCCTCTCCCTGAAGCCTACGGTCCACGCCCTCCTAACGTCTTCCATAAGACACATTTTAGTATTATCCTTCCACCTAAGCCTAGGTCTTCCAAGCGGTTCTTTCATTCCGGTTTCATCACCAAAACACTGCACACATTTCCTCTCTTCTTCATTCGGTACATATGCCCACCAGTCCATTCTTCCTTTATTTGATCACCGTAATAATATTTGACTTGGAAGTACAAAATCATGAAGCTCCTCATTATGCACCTCTATCCATCTTAAACAACAAAACCGAAACTAATAAAAAGAAACAAAGTGTTAGAACCTGAAAAAAATGTGTACACAAGCAGCAGGTCCCACACAGCGACAGGAAGTTGGTCGAGATGACGGCTGCTAGATGGCGAACAGCCTTGCGTTAAGTTTATTTTGAAACTGAACGAAGGAAGGGGCTATCCATCATGTCAGAGGTAAATTATATTCATGGGGCACAATTATTCAGTGCTCGCACGATCCGACATTACAGTGAGGCACAATTAATTATAACCAAATAAGTAATTCCAATGCAAGGCGTTAAGAAACAACTAACGGAAATATACACAAAGTTCCAGTTCACAAAAAAGCAATGAATTTAGTGGGTCCAAAAAAAATGATGAAATCCTAGCAATCTATTCCCAGCATAAAAAAGTTATGTGTGTAATACCAGAAATTACCCGCAACTCGATGGATATTCCTTAAAATGGTGGTCAGAAATAATCAGAAAGCTGTACGACAGGATGTAATAACGCGTAACTTTAATAAACTAATGTTTAAGGGCCTAAATACTTGTACATTACAAAGAAGTTTTCTTCTCATTTCTAAGTTTCTTCACTTTGTGGACTGTAAAGTAGGACAATGCATGGTCAAATTTCAACATCACTCCATCTTTTCCTGAGTCGTCCTTCACTTCACATTCCTTTTAATCTGTTAGTGACTTTATTGGGATTCTATCATTCATTCACACTACATGCTGGAAAGGGAGAAGAGAAATGCATACAGAGTTTTTGTAGGGAACCTGAAGTAAAGAGACAATTTGGAAGACCTAAGCGTAGGTGGGACGGCGATATTAAAATGGGCCTAAAGGAACATAATGGAGTGGCGTCGAGTGGATTAATCTGACTCAAGACACAAAAAAGCAGCGGGCTCTTTGGAGCACGGTCAACGAATCTTGGTATCCTTGAATGCGAGAAATCTCTTGTCTAGCGGCGGAACGTCTGACTTTATTAGACGGACTTTACTCTAAGGAGTTAAAAATAAAACCTGCAGGAACCTTATTCATAGGCAGTCATGCATTCTGTTGTTTAAGAAGACTGAAGTTCTTCTCTTACGTCCTCCTTTCAGTATTTATCCAACTTTCTGCAGTTCATCTGTCAATATCCGCAGAAAATTCATCTCTGCAGCCGGTATTTTTCTTTCATTTCCCTGTTTTGTGACCAAACTATCGCATCCGTTGAGGAGTACCCACAACTTTATACAACTTTCATTTCGTACCCTATCTCTCCTTATTTCTGAGTGCCGCCACAGTATTTGTGCTTTAATAAACTCTGTACATAATGTACACAGTAACACAGCATCTTATCCTCTTGCTTGACACATTAAATTTATTATGCTGGAAGAAATAAACACAGTTATTATTCTCATTAAATTCAAGATGTAACAAAGGATAATTGCGTGACATCACACATCTCTTCTGTTCATATTTTCACAGAGAAGATTGCCATTAAAATGCCCTGTTCTTAACAGGCATACGTTTATACAATTTCCGCTATATATGAGCTACTTACAGGGTCCTTAAACAAGTCATAAGCAACAGACGCACATGACGGACGAATCGTACAACACCGGTTGTGTGTGCTATACGAATGATATTCACTGTCATGGAATACCCCTACTGTCTGTGAACAGTTCACTACCGGTGATCATGTTACAGCTATTGGTACCACTGGCGTCATCCTCCTCCTCCTCCTCTTCATCATCATCCTACTGTCATGTGAAGTTTCTTTGTTGAAACATTTGACGGGGGGTTTCATCTCAAGCCTTCGAGTGGCCTTTAATTTTTTTTTTTTCGCCAGTTGACGTGTCTTAAGGATCCCAGATTTTGCACTTCTGATTCCCAGCACTTATTCATTAAAATCAAGTTTGGTCAACTCTAACTCAAAGTTTTCTAGTACAAGCCGCATTCTCTGAGCAGATCAAATATTAGAATTCCGGGCTTCTGACACCAGGTAAAATCATGACTTGGTAGTAGAGTTTCGTAGAAAAATGTTATCTCCAGCTTCAGGGTGGCGGAATCACTGCAGGTAAGTGATGAAATGACAAGGAAGAGGAAGAGAGTGTCATTGTACAGGCAGGTTGCAAGAAATATGGCCAAACAACCTCGGAGAGACGAGAGTGGGCAGGCGTTGTCCTGGCGAGTAGATCACAGTTCGTTTGACACGGACCAAGTCAGTTCACTAGCCTTTTCCCGTTGTTGTGATTTGTGGCAGTCCTTTGAACTGTCTATACAAACCACTGACTTCCTCTTCCCCAGCTACTCCAGTGTCTACCTGGATGTAATTCAGTCACCCTAAAGATGGAGACAGCACTTCACGCCGAAACACTGGTATCACCTTACGATCCTATATGGTGTTAAAACCCACAAGACAATCATAAAATCATGTGATCAACATCCGCCATGGAAGCCTGGCAACACTACTGAGCGCGAAGTGGCGACTCCGATAGGTTATACATCTCAGCGGATAATTACTGTTAGTGTTTTTGACGTTCAGGTGACCGTGCATCGTGATAAATTCTTATAAAAAAAACCAATTAGATGCATTAATTTCTCAAATTTATTTTTGGAATAATACTCTACATGTTTCGAACAGTTCCTCTGCCCATCATCAGGAGTTATTCACTGTACACACAGCGATGGTACATGTCATACAGGTTTGCTGACAGCTTGCGAGCAGGATCAGGACGGAGTTCCGTCCTGATCCATCGCTGTCTATACAGTAAAAAACTCCTGACGATGGACAGAGGAACTGCCCAAAACATGTAGAGTTTTACTCCAAAAAGAAATTTGAGAAATTAGTGCATCTAGTTGGTTTTATTATAAGAATTTACTGTTAGTGATACTACAATGTAAATGGGTCCTGGATGGACTGATGTAGTCTGTAAACGTTCATTTTAATGTTTCAAATTTCAGTTTACAAAAGCTTCGTGTCGGTAACATTCTGTAACCAGGCATGAAAAACGTTGTGCCCTGTAATGTAACTTTTGTTTTTGTATGAAGCAGAAGTTACATGCGAAGCTACAGAGGTGTGCATTTTTAATTCTCGGGTTTTGTTCCGAAGGTAGCTATGATAACACGTAGCAACCTTCGAGCAGGCAGAAAAACTGTCATAAATAAGACATGAACTTCAAATATTAATCGGATCCGAGAATCCCAAGGTACCAATTGTCTACCACTTCTTTTACTATCGAATACGCGGGTATAATAAACTTCATTTTTCGAAAATCAAATTTTGATTTGAGGTAGTAAACTGGGTGGATGGTAACTGTTTTGCATGTGAGTGGTAGGTAAATGTAGTCATTTCTGTTACTGCATACCTCATAATTAGGTAAACTAACACATATGACTTCGTATATTTTTGGCCACTATAAAAAAGTGTTGTAGCCTGTTCCAGTCCACAGAGATACTTCGGATAGCAATGTGACTGTCCTCTCCGTTCACCACTCACAAACATTTAATGAAATTATGTGTAAAATTATTCTCTCTACTTTCTTTCGTCTATAAATTCTTCTTCAAAATGTAGTGTTTGGAGTAGGAAACCGTCTTGCACATGACCTAAGGGGTGAAACTGTATAAGAAGGAACCATATTGGGATTAGGAAGACGGAATAAAGAATCGGTACTGACTAGAAATAAAGCGCAGATAAGTAAAAACACCCTGTGTTTTTGGTCATGTCGCAAATTTCTGATAATTAAATTGCAATTAAAAAATACAAGATAAGTTGCAAGGCGTACAGAAGAAATGAAACTCTCTGTTATATACTTTATTCACATGTTTTAAAAGCTACTATTAAACCTTCGTTTACTGACTGGGTACAGAATGCACTCGGGCGTGGAATTTTTCAACAATTCTCGCTGGTATAGAGTAAAAACTTAACAATTTTCCTATTTTTTTTTGGGGGGGGGGGTTTGGTTGACCGCGCATCTCAGTATATTTATTGCAGTAATTAACCAACTTGATGCACAAGATTTTTTGTTTTACAATAAGTTTATTTCATGCCTCTACATGTTTCGAGCACATGTGCTCGAAACATGTTGAGGCATGAAATAAAACTTATTGTGGAACAAATTTTGTGCATCAAGTTGGTTAATTACTGAGATTAACAAATTTTCTATTTGTTAATTAAAGTCCCACTGACAAAAAAATAATCATCATTCGGCACATGTATTGTTTTTACGTATGGTATTTTTTTAAATTCAACTATACTATTTTCTACTCATGGAAGGTGCTCTATTTGTCCAAAAGCTAAAGACAGTAAAATAGCTGAAAATGTTGCTAGTGCCCAGAATGAGTGTGCAGGGACCACTCTTTCAAGACAGTTCAAGTAAAATGCGACAGTTTAAAGGAACACTCACACTAGAAACAAATTTCATGCACATTTATGTTCTAAAATATATTTTCTTGTCCTCAAACATTTTAAGTATTACACTCTATGTAATTGCACGAAAAATGATATATTTGAATAAAAGCAACGTTTTGACTACAATTGAGTCTATTAATCGAAACTTGAAAAAATGTTGAGAAAATAATTTTAAATATATGGGTACAATATGTACCCAGTTCCGTAACAGTGAGAAATATTTTTGCTCCGTAATCCAAGGGTTAACAAGTCAAACGCCCTTGACAACGAAAACTGACAACACGACACTAACAAAATGCATGAAACACAAATTATGGCATAGCATTCGACAGACACTAGAAAAGAAATCTATTTATAGCCGACAATGCCTTATATAACGCGATTACTTTAGATGCCGGACTGCTGGCTAGAAGTCAGTATTCGGAAGGTCCTGCGCCCGGCCACCTGGACACAGGGTTTTCTTGGTTTCCCACTGCCTTAAAGTAAATGCTGAGATGGTTCCCAAGATTCCAAGTTGCCACTACATGCTTCTCATGTAGCCCTCCCGACATAAATTAATTAGTAACCAATTTCATATTTTGTATAAATGTGAAATAACCACTGCCACCGGCTAACAACCCAATTGCAGTTAATAAATATTATTATTATTATTATTAAAATGACTTATAGTGTTCATTTTGAGGGCGGCGTAGCGAATATCACTAGCTTGAGGTCTGCTACCAAACGCGGAAAGAAAACACTTTATTACGGGATATCTGAAAGGAACGCAAGAGTAACAAGATACTATACCGGTTCCAGAAACTAAGAGAGAAGGCCGTGTTCTCCATCCAATGCAGACCAGAATGATATTAACAAGTTAACTGCCTTATGTTTATTGGACCGTGCATAATCTTGATAGTTGAATAAAGATAGACCAACTTGATGTCACTTGCTTTATTATTTCATTATTTAATGTTCAACATGTTTCGAATGTTAATACATCCATCCTCAGGAGCTTGCGACTTATTTGTTGAGTTACTTCATGAGTTGTATTGCTCTGGTTCGATGTGTGTTGGTGTTACGGTGTGGTAACACCAACACACATCGTACCAGAACAATACAACCCATGAAATAACTCAACAGATAAGTCGCAAGCTCCTGAGGATGGATGTACTAACATTCGAAACATGTTGAACATTAAATAATGAAATAATAAAGCAAGTGACATCAAGTTGGTCTATCTGTATTCGAAGTTAACTGCCATTTAAATACATTTGTATAAGAATGTATATAACTAAGGGGTGTAAAGAGTAATTGGCCCCACTGTACAAAAAGAGTAAATTTCGAGCTGACATCATTTCGGATATGACCCACGAATATACTATCAGGAGCCAATATTAATCTCATTGAATCCTCGACAGTAAAAATTAGTATTCATCAGAGGTCCTCTTCTAACTTTTGAAACAGCTTTCTTGAAAATCGCAACGCAGAACGAAACAGCGTATAAACGGATCATTGTTTCTCACAAGAATTAATTAAAATAACCTACAGTCTGGTCGTTGAAGATTCCGCCAGCTGCAGCAAAAGCAACGTTAATCCGAGTCCGAGTAACGTTTGTTGAATCACTGAACATTAAGCGTTGTACAGGTTAAAGCACGAGGATCCGAAGTTTTTATGGCAAATGGCCACACCGTTACTGTCACCTGGTTCGCGGGCCGTACGTGGAAAAATAACAAGCGGTAAACTTAACTGCATAAATCATTGTGCAATTTATACAATATATCCATAAAATTTCAAATGTGACCGCGTGCCGCAGAATAGAGTCTGGCTGGCTGCGGGTTGGAGACTCTTATGTTAAAGCGAAACAATCCTGTTCGCGACAATGCTGAGAGGTGACTGCTGTTTGTATGGAGTAGCCCACTTTAATCTGGGGGGCCATCTGGAACCTTAGCAAAGGAACATGGCTCTCTTGACCTAGTATCTAATTATGGGGCACAAAGTGACTCTTTTAAGGCCTATGTGCATCGGGACCCCAAGGGCTCGAACTCAGTTAGTAATCTAATCTAATCTCAGCTCACTTTAAGAGCGAAGAAAGTGTTTCTTTTAACGGCACTATTAATTCAAGATGCAAGAATTCTGGAATGTTGCGCTGTGTCGTTCAGTGAATAGATCCTAAAGTTTAGAGCAGTGTTTCTCAACCTTTGTGAGACTGCGGTCACGTAAATTATTTTTCCATAAGACGAGGGCCCGGTCCCAACAAATTTACTCGTAAACACCTTTCCAATTTTTTGTTAAGTTCATATTTTAAACTGACATAAGTATCAATAATTAATTATGGCATAATCATAAAGAGTATTAGTACACTTATGTATACGGTGTGGCATATTGACAAATATAAAACTACATTTAAATTAGTTATCAGTCACTGGACTAATGAAATCTTTACCATATTGTAGTTTCCTCAGTACAATATCTGGGTCTGAGTTTTTCGACACATTCACGAATATTTTTCTCCTCGGAATACTTCCACTATAAAACACTTATTCATGAAAATTGCTTAGAAAACTAAAATGACAAATTCCAGGAGAACCTCTCGCGGCCCGGTATAATTGATGCCAGGGCCCGGTACCGGGCCGCGGTCCGGCGGTTGAGAAACACTGGCTTAGACTAAAGAAATTCGCGCCTGACTTTATAACATATTCAGAATTCGAATGGGGATTCACGGGCATTTGTTCACCGTTTGTGTGCCAGCTGCGGAGTGAATTTGCAAAACGTTTATATAAAATTAATAAAAGAAAAACGGTCCGTAAATTATAATTTTTTTTTCTGTGGCGAAACAGCCCAATTCGGCCCTGGGCAACCTAATTGTTAAGGTTTCTTAATAACACACAACTGGACATACACGCCGGCCGGTGTCCTATGAACGAGTAATCAGCTCGTCGCAGAGGCCACTACCTGTACACAACACAACAGACACAAGAGATGAACATGCATGTCCTCAGCGGGATTCGAACTCGCGATTCCAGCAATCAAGCAGTTTCAGACCTACGCCTTAGACTGACGGTCATATATCTGTTTTTTTTTAAGATTTATTGCAAAGAAAGTATGTACAGCATAGTCTGCAGCACAAAAGATGACATTGATATTATTGGTAACTAGGAAGAAACCGCTTCCTGGAATGTGACGCCACATACCAGAATAACGCGATCTCCGTTTAGGCAATGAGTTGCTCCCAAGTAGAAGCACATCAGTTTGTGCATCACAGAAAAGCACGTTGCGCCTCCACTACAAAGACAATCGGTATACTTACATAAGTAACAGCCGTTTGTTCAGAGAATACTAAGGAACACAAACACAAACATACACACTTTAACTGAAGAACAAAATCCAAATAGATTTCACTTTTTACTTTATTATGCTTATGTTAGGCTCAGCTTGTTTCGGGCACCAATATGCCCATCCTCAGGACCTCAAGACGATAGCGTTGGTTACCACATAGGCAGGCAGAATGGATGAGTGTCCGGACACTCATCCATCCTGCCTGAACTTAACCTCCATCCAGCAACAACTCGAGAACCAGACTGCCTATGTGGTAACCAACGCTATCGTCGTGAGCTCCTGATGATGGGCATAATGGTGCCCGAAACATGTTGAGCATAACATAAGCATAATAAAATAAAAAGTGGCATCTAGTTGATTTTATTCTTCTGTTATCAAGATGATGCATGGTCCAATACACATCAAACAAAAACACTTTATGAGCAACACGCAGACATTTTGTATCTAAAAGCAGATGTATAATGAAGTGAAATAGCTAGCTATCTAAAAGACCCAACAATTGTTCTTGAGAAACCTAAAGTAGCTCAGCTGTTCAAACAATTTCCCGCTGTTTAAGTAACCCAAAGCCCGTCACCGACTTTACAAAATTTCGCTTTTAGCCATTGTATTGTTTTAAGACCACTTTTAATATCGATTTCACTCCTACGCAAAACTATACTAAGCAGTCTCTTCCATTCAGATTTTCATACCAAAGTTCTCATTCATAGCACGCGTCCTATTAGCACAGCCCGTCCTTGGTTTGATTACTTACACAGTAACTGGTGAAAAGCACCGGTCAAAATTATAAAGCTCCTCCTATGCAATTTTGTTCAACGTGCTCGCACTTCCTCCGCTTCTGTACAAATGTCCTCATCAGCGGTGTAACCGTTCTTTTACCAAATTCCTTCCTTATGCCTGACTCTACTAAATTAAATGACGTCGTTTAAACTGGAACAACATAGAATTTTGTGCAGCGAGAACCTGAGACGCTTCCCAAGGAATATTCGGGTCGTGTTACCTTGCAGAATGTTCGTCCACGCTGACAGTTCCCTCACACAACAATCTGCATCTGAAGCGACATAACTGTTTATTTCTAATTCAGCGGTACGAATACCAAGTTTCATAAATGCTTATAGTTTCACAATTGCTTAACAAGTCACCGTGCAATCTTTAGATGCGTCATCCCCGTTGTGTTTAGTAATACAATAAGGAGAGGGTTTTTTTTGACTCATTATAAACCCTCTCCTTATTGTACTTCACCGTGCCACTAATGGGGTCACACACACACTTGTGTGCACACATTAATCTACATTTAAATGCAAATATGTGTGTTTCTGTCGCTCACGCGGCAATTCTTCTTAAATATTCCACGCTGGGTTACCCTGAAATGTACTTGTCACCGAACAGAAATCGAATCGCGTTCACCCGCTAGAAAAACCCCATTCTTACAACACGCAACGCGCAAGATCTGTTTCCAGTAACATAAAGACGCCAATTAAATCGCGACTTCTTGATATAAAATAATTTATTTCTATCTGAACTTCAAGTACCTCCCCCCACCCCTTCCCCTCTACTCATTGTTTAAACTCAGTAAAATCCGCACCTCCTTTTTTTAACTATGTGTCCAGTCTTACTCGATATGATAATTCTATCTGGAGACCAATCAAAACGTCTACAAAACCACCTCCGGAAAATCCTCCCATTCGTAAACACACACCTTCACCAGGACCCCGGGCACACAGCAATCAAGAGAAAGCTGATTTGTTTGCAGAATACCTAGTTGACGTATTTACGCCAAACGATGACACTGTCGATCGGGCAGTTTCAAAATATCTCGATACTGACCTCGCATCGACCCCAAACATTAGGATGTTAACGCCTAAGCAAATGGAAACTGAGACAAGTCGCCTACGCACCAGGAAAGCACCTGGCATAGACCACGTAAGCCCTCTTATGCTGAAGGAACTTTCATGCAAAGGTATCGTACTGCTGACGTACTTGTTTAATGCTATACTAAGACTGCAGTACTGGCCCAAACAACTGAAGATTGCTGAAATAATCCTAATCCCGAAGCCGGGTAAAAACCCCCAACGATGTATCATCATATAGGCCTATCGGTCTATTGTCAACAATATCTAAGCTCCTTGAAAGACTGTTGCTCCCAAAAATCACACCTCTTCTTGACGTAATTCCACAACACCAATTTGGCTTCCGCCATTCTCACTCAACAATTCAACAA
>Ga0123354_10001939_pt1 | contig 26385 bp, 12 predicted proteins | sample TergutLab28metaG_2_FD_97872 | JGI IMG/M metagenome (GOLD analysis project Ga0123354, IMG submission 97872) | Labiotermes labralis P4 segment gut microbial communities from Petit-Saut dam, French Guiana - Lab288 P4 | ecosystem: Host-associated > Arthropoda: Insects > Digestive system > Gut ...
ATTATGTATGTATGTGTGTATGTATGTATGTATGTATGTATGTATGTATGTATGTGTGTATGTATGTATGTATGTATGTATGTATGTATGTATGTATGTATGTATGTATGTATGTATGTATGTAGGTACGTACGTACGTACGCACGCACGCACGCACATACATACATACATACATACATACGTACGTACGTATGAATGAATGAATGAATGTAATGCATGTACGTATGCAATTTGTGTGTGTATGTACGTATGTAATGTATGTATGTATGTATGTATGTGTATGTGTATGCATGTATGTATGTACGAGGCATGCATGTATGTATGTATGTAATGCATGCATGTGTGTATATGTGTGTGTGATGTCATGTGATGTACTATAGCGCAACTTAATATATATATATATATATGTGCTTGTAAATTTCTTTCGGAATTACTTCAATTAGGTTCCCCTTGTAAGAAATGAGTCAAATTTATGGAAACTGAAACCAATTAATATCAATTTTCATTATCATATCAAGAAGGAATATTTTATTTTTTTATTATATTATTAGACCCAACTAACCTAAAGATTCATTTTCGTTCTTGTTATTTTCTTATGCCTAGGCCGCTTGAGTAGAATAAACTTCTGCATTGCGCTAATATAAGGTAATGGTAAATTTCACCATAAATCAGGTCATGAAGGGCCCAGAGGGGGAGTAGAAGTATAGCCCTACTCTTTATTTTACCTCGGACTTAGTTAGGGTGAGTGGTCAACGCGACCACCACCGCCGCTTTACCCCCGGGAAAGAGACCCGGTACCCATTCTACAAGAGTCTGGGTGGCCCCCAAGGCCAGTCTGGACGGGTTCGGAAAATTTAGCCCCCACCGGGATTTGATCCCCGGACCATCCAGCCCGTAGCGAGTTGCTATACCGACTACAATACCCCGGCCAATTGAACTAAATTAAATCAGTAAATTATAAATCGGCAATAGTTTTTGAAATCCTTCAAGCACAAAGAAGAAGACTGGGGTGTTGAAGAAATCGAAGAGGAAATTGAAACAAAGAAAGCTTAACAACCCACACCATAAGAACATGGGGAAACACATAAGAGAAATTTCATTATTTCGATTGAATTTTCAATTGCTTTCCTTCCTACTTTTCTTGAGGCGCATCTGTTCTTACTCGAAGCTGCACTGCATCATGTTGTAAACATGATACTGCAGCCTAATGCACACGTGGTGGCTTGAATTTATATAGAAATCTATATAGCATGGTGCACGTCCTTACCAGCTGTTGCTTGCCCCATGTTTTGGACTCACGTTCCACTGCTAAATTTTCTGTCCCTCTCTCTCCCTCATTTTATCTATCCCTACTATAGGTAGGTAGACCTAGAGGAATCGAAATATCTGCAAACAGCACAATCCAATAAGAAATGTTAAAACAATTTGTGTTCTCGTATTACTGTTCATTGAAGCGCAGGTATTGTTGTGCAGGTTATAATGGAAATAACTTCATAAGGAAAATCGTAATCTTTGTGGAAATGTTGCCGTCAAAACAAAGTCATACGTTACCATTATTCGTTAAAACCAACTTTTATACACTATGTCATGTGTATTAAATCACATACTAATTTTCACTCCGACGCGTCCTGTGTGGGTATAGTTGTGTGGGTGTGTGGACGCAATAACAATACAAATTGATTGAATTCATCCAGCTCTAGTATATGTACGTACGTATGTATGTATATATTAATGTATGTATGTATGTATGTATGTATGTAATGTATGTATGTATGTGTGTGCAGTAGTTGTCATTCTACACCGCACTCTAAACATGTCAGATTATTACCACATTAGTGTTTGTAAGTTATTTTATGTGTTATAACTTATAACCATGCTACTAGGTGCAGACGCTTACGGCTGAAGAACTTTTTTGAGACTTTTAAAAAAGTGCATTTGAGAGTTTTAAAATACCTTCACAAACCAGGACATCAAGTGCTTTTAGTCATTCCAAAGTCAGTTGTATGACATTAATATTTTGAGGCGTTTAGAAGAAGCTACAGTAAGGCCGAACGCCTTGAAGATGGCATCATCAACTTCAATTCCATTTGTCACACTTTATGTCTCCCCTTGATCCAGTCTTACTTTAACACTCTGATCCATGTACAGTTTTCTGATCAATCTTCTTTCGCCCTAGTTGGTACAATTTCCCTTTAGTATCGGCATTAATTTGGTCCAGTTTACACGCTCAAGTGCCATTTGCCACTCTGTAAGCACGCACACGATTCCTTGTCCATAAGTTCGTTCTGATATCATCGTCATGATCATCATCATCGTCGTCGACATCCCAATTGTATCTGCAGTCCCTTTTCCTCTTCTAAATCCGAACAGACCTTCTCCAAGTATATCCTCAATTTTTTTGTCAATACTTCCTTTAAGTATCCTCGCTACTATCTGTGCAATATGAGCAATGAGGCTGATAGTGCGATGGTCGCTACATCTTGTAGCTTTTTCTTCCTCTTTAAGAAAATCCTAACTTCAGTTAAATCCATGGATCGCCCTCCAATTTCATGTATGTTGATGATCAGCTGTGTAACTATTCTGAGATAGTCTTCTTCCAGCAGTTACAGTAAATCCCAACAACAACAACAACAACAACAACAACGACGACGACGACGACGACGACGACGACGACGATCCCAGAAAGCCTTCCAAACAAAGTTGTTAATTGTGTTGTTTTATGTATTATTTTTGTGTAAATGTGTACTGCACTACTGCCACCGGGTGTTAACCCAATTGCATTTAACAAATATATGAAATATAAAAAATAATAACAGTTTAAGCATGAAAAATACATAATACAGGAAATATATCATTTAATTTTGGGATTTCCAATTAAACTGGCTTTTCACGTCATGCAGATATAAATGCCTTCTTACAGACCGTAATTAGGAAGCTGTCGCGCTGCTCAGTTATGAGTTATATTTCTTGTTTTTCTGCTGATATTTTCCAGCATAAAAAATTACACAAACGAAAGTTCAAGAGCACACAGAATTTGTACTTTATGCCTTGCAACGGTGCTTTATACGATTAGCCGTTTTCTATTAAGCACCTCATTAAGCAATTTGCTCCAGCTACCCGCTGCTTCCTCTTGTTGTGGTTCAAATATCATTCTTAGGACTTAATTAGGAATTTGTTAACCTCTTTTTGTAAAAGCGTGATAACTTTTCAAATCATTGTGAAGCAACAAATAGGCTAAAAAATTTATGTAGTTTATACTCTAAGTACGTAAACAATTTGTATACGATTATAGTCTCTGATATGACTGATAAAGCGGTTATCCCAAATTAAATCTACCATTAATTTAATTTTATGTATTTCTGGCAGCATTCGGATCTCTGCTTCTGTACCGCATTTCATATTAATATTCTTGTTATATTTGCACTACATCAGCCTTTGTATTTACTTAAAAATATCTTCTTTTTAGGGGTTCAGTTCTATTCTGCGCAATAGTGGACAGTTTTGTGACTTGACTTATTTGTTTGTTACATGGATTTAGTTAAATTTTCATACTTTGTTGTGTTCCGTTTTTGTATTGTAACATTTCTTTATTTATTTTTGTATGTTTTATGAATACATGTATTTATGAATGTATGTGTTCGTAGAAATGAAGCCAAAAGATGCACTATTTCTCAACTTCATTTCGATAAAGAATTCTACATGTTCCGGATAGACTTCCTGTCCATCATTAGGAGTCTTAATACTGTATTCACAGCAATTGGTGTTTGTCATACTAGAATGTTGACTGTCTGCTACCGACCTCGCTAGCAGACAGTCAGTATGACAAATACCAATTGTTGTGAATACAATAACAAGACTCCTAACGATGGGCAGTAAGTCTGTCCGAAACATGTAGAGTTGTTTATCAAATTAAAGGTGAGAAATAGTGCATCTTGTTGGCTTCCATTATACGAATGTATCACGATGCTAGGTCCTCAGAATGTCAAAAGAATGTATGTGTGTATGTTTGTTAAATCTGTGTAGTAGTTCCTGTTTCATAAGGGGCCGTAATTCGCTTGAAAGAGCTTAAATAAATGTAAGTTAAATTATTATGGCTATAAGTAAAATTATTAGTGTTATTATTACTATAATTATTACCATTATTATCCTTACACAAGGAAGAAAAGTTTAAAGGACAGTATTTAAGGGCTATTATGAAAGTAATAGTTACGTTAACATCAAATGTCATGAAATGAAACACACTACGACTTGAACGTGTAACTGGCGTGTGAAAAATTGCAGATATTTTAGACTACATTCGTTCTGCAAATATTTTAGACTACATTTATTCTGCAAATGTTTTAGACTACATTTATTCTGCAAATATTTTGGACTACATTTGCTATGCAAATATTTTAGGCTACATTTATTCTGCAAATGTTTTAGACTACATTTATTCTGCAAATACTTTAGACTAAATTTATTCTGCAAATATTTTACGCTACATTTATTCTGCAAATATTTTGGGCTACATTTATTATGCAGATATTTTAAACTACATTTATTCTGCAATTCAGGATCTATTACCTTGCTGTATTTTTTAAGAATTACGGAAAAATAAATATATTGTGAAAATTAAAAAAAAACATTTCATTGCAGATGGCACCAAGTTTGTCTGATTTCATTAGTATGAATATATTTTTATTTTTACTGTACTAACATGGCTTCAACAGAAAGTACCTGAAGAAAAATGGCCTCTTCGTATTCCGCTCTTTTTCGACATTTTATAAACACTAAACATGTCACACACCTCTCTCTACTTTTTTTTGAACATACATTTTCTGTGTGATCAAATATGCTTGGTTAGTAAGGAGGTCATAAATCACACTACCTCAACGGTGTGAGCAAAAAAAAAATACTTATCTTTTCCATGGCAGAAATGAAAAGCTTAAAAGTTTGCGATTAATCAATTTGAAGACAAAGACTTGTTGTAGACATCTTTCACGCCATATGATAACTATTCTCAAATAAATTATTTATAATCAGTAGCCGAGAAGGCCATAAGTTATGAGCCAAAGCTATTGCAAAGTGGGCTAAATCCTCCTTCTCCGAAAATGATTTAGTAGTTTACTGTAATTTAAATAGTGAAAGTGTAAACATGTGATGCAGTATTATGCGTTTACACTTGCTTTCCTTTTTTCCATTTACTGGCAGGTTACACAGTGCAAAATGCAGGACCATTGGATTTTAAGGAGACGACTCTGAAGTAAGGCTAACCTCAGCTTGTTAATGCTCTTCGTTTATGTGTTCTAAGGCCAATAAAGCCTGTTTATTATATTACGAACATTTCAAATCTCTGATTTAAATGCTAATAAAATGATAGTGTAATCTGGTAATCTTAAATTAATACGTTGCACATAACGAGAATATGGCTAACGTGATCCAGAAATATCATATAATTTGATAGAGATAATTATTCTGATTGAACCTAAAGCACTGCTCTTTAATGGGCATGCACGCTGTTAAAAGTGTGACTACCTTAGCACTGGGTATTTTATGAGGATTTCCGTTGGTTTTCTGAGACACTGCCAGTGCATTAAAAGGTCGTACCTTGAAAAATTTCACCGCTCTGTCTTTCAAAAATTGTCTTGATTATCTTGTCTTGTGTTGCGGGAATATGTATGACAAACACAGTTTTAATTAGCATCGTTAACTTCTCTTAATAATCAATCAGGGAGTTTTAAAATTTGCCTTTCTCGGAAGTCAGCCATTAAGCACTTTAAAAGTTGCTTACATTGTATTCGGTTTTCATATGACCATATTTGTAATTCAATAGCTCCCCCTCTTAAGCATTAGATTAAAATTCACTATGCAATTTGAAACATTTCCCTGACTAGTTTCAAAGTTCGTGAGCCAACTGCGAAACCTGGATAACCTGGAGGCCTCGAGCACTGTACAGGCAAGCAAACAGCTTACGCGCCTCGAACTGTTTGTACTCGCTCTACCGAATGCCATACTGTCTTTTATCCTGATTATCTGCCAACAGCAGAGTTTGTTCAGCTGGGCTAATCAGCTTGTCAGCACATTATATTGTTATGCAACGTCAGCGATACTGCTGTGATATTGACGATTTATATGGCACAGACCTTACAATTACCGTTTCTGCCTTTTTTACTGCAATGCCTGGAAAATTTTAACTTTATGCGTTTTTAGATTCCATTAATTTTCTATGGTCTGCACTATCGTTTGCCTTTCCAATTGTCCGTGAGCCGTGTGTGATCCGTGAATTTCCGTAGAATTTCCCTCCGAACGTAAATCCTTTTCAAGACGACACGTGATGTATTTGTGCAGATTGAAGCAGAGTTAATTTCAGACGGCGTCGCGTTGCCCTGGTGCTGCAGTCGCGTTTTTGGCAACAAATATAAGCTCCTAATTTGTATAATGCTACTGTAGGACTACACGACTTTTCATTCACTTTTCGAAAGTTTTAAACAGTACGTCAAAAAGCTTCTAAAAACCTGAATTTGTTGTTTTTTAAATTCGCTGTGAACGAAGATAATTGTTACTAACTGACGGATATGAAATTCGTAGAAAGTTGATATGTGCGTTTCATTATTACGGTTTCAGTTGTTTTTTTACTTTATCTGGAAGTTTACAAGTTTATATTGTGATTAAACGCTGTTGTGTTTGTAAATAGTGACTATATACCCATGTTAAAAAAGAAGAGGTTTTATTTAAAAATTCAAGGTTATACGGCGTTACTCTGGCTTGGATAGTTCATAAGTTCAGAACTAGAACTTGTTAACTCAACTCAGCTAATATGCTGGAAGAAAGATAAATAAATCCCTAAACAGGCCTGGAGAGGCCTTGAGAGTTCCTGATAGCTGAGGCTGTCAGTTTGCAAGAGAGTCGGCAAATGAAGGTGGTAAGATTGTCAGCCCCACGCAACGGCCGCCTTTACCCCCCAGAAAGTATTTCTGATAATCATTTCTGTTAGAGGCTGAGTCGAACCCAGGGCCATAATGCGGCCAGAAGGAATATATGAATGAAAAAAATACAGGAAGATAAACTTAAATACATGTGGACCTAACGTATGTCTGTGCTTATTACAATAACCAGTAACCATACAAACATTTACAATTATCTTTGAAATAGTTGTATATTTTAAAGGAAAAGAGTACAAAAATAAAAGTGAATGTCGCAGCGGCAAGCCATTTAAAATCTACAGGCTATCACTCACTTGACTGTGGAGAAGTCGGAAGGTAAGCACAGCTTGATAGGTTTTCGCTTATAAGAGAATGAATTGCACACACCTAAAAAGAAATTCTCTTTTTACGGCGTGTAAACATGTCAACTGAACATTCATTAAAAGGAGAGATAGATAGTTTAAAATCCTATAATTTCTTAAGTTTTTGCTGTGCGGCAGTTCTTGCTAGCAATATTCGGGTGTTGAATGTATCGCTTGTGGTTTGTTTCTTCCGTAAGTTACAGAAATGCCACGAAGTGGTTGTGTATGTGATTAATTTTTCACCAACATTAAATGAAAATGATATTAGCTATAATTTATTTGCAAACGTTAAGAATATTTTATACAGTCATACCATGATTGTATTACGGATATGCTAATAGGATACAAAAATAAAAGAACGCCTCTACATGCAAACGCCACAGAAATATGAACAATTTCGTTTGCGATCGTTATTGTGTGTAATCATTCAGTTCATTAGTGTGAAATGTTTTGGGTCTGACATTATTTATTTATAGACTATTTAGCGATGCTGTCAGCAAGTCAAGTTTACAGGTTTGAATTAATGAATGACAGTATACATAAGATGAACGGGTGTGTAATAGGAGATAATGGCGTATATTGAGGCCCATTTCCGGACTTTGCCTCGACAATCTGAAGAAAACAGTCAAGATCTTAGATTACAGCTTGTATCAGCCTAGGAACCATCAAAGTTCAAGTCAGTATCTCTGTGATTAATAATCCGGAAATTTACTGGATTCCTTATTTAAATAGAAATAATTACTTAAAATTAATTTAAGTGGATTTATTAGAAGACTAGCTAAGAAAGGACATGAGACAAATTTTCTGTTAATGGTGATGTCAATGAATCCATCTATAAGTTTAACATTTTCATTAATGTGTATTCTTGATTAAAGAGCAGTGACCACATTACCCCGTTTTCTCATCCCTTTCTGTAGTTCTGCACAAAAGGATGTGCATTACAGTAGTTCGTTCTCTTTAGTACTGATTTGAAACTGATTTCCTAATAGGGATATACAGCTGATCATGTAGCATGCACGAAAGGTATAGAAAAAAACTGAAGAAAGTCCTTGTTCGTAAATATTAGTTCGTTTCGTCCTAGCCTCAAGTAAATGTCCATAAAACGAAAATAAATGAGTGAGCTTCTTTTGCCATTCTTTATCAGCCAATTGGCGGATAGATGGCAAGACTTATGGTTACGTAATTTTTTACGATGTGTGGGGAAAGGTGTGAGCAATGGTAGCACGAAACCCTGCATATTCAACTGTAATTGACTTTAGTTGTTAGCCCTATCTCGTCTAATATATATTTGATTGTGATTGACGACATTAAAGGATGATAATGGATTATGCTAATTGAAGCTTTACCAGGCATTGAAGGTAATTACTAGGGCATAATTAAGGTTTTGGAAAGTAATTGATTGTAATTATGATGGACACTAAATATTCTGCGACGAATGATCATCAGAGGCATTCTGCGTGACCAGTAGATTACATGAAATTATAGGTATATAACAACATGTCAATATTTATTTCATAATTGTTGGTTCTAAATGACAAATTCAGATTATCTCACTGCTCATACTCCCAATAATAACTCCTGTGTAACTCACGTAAGTTTCTCATACGAGTGTCTTTTGGCTTTAGAGAAAATAAGTGATGTTTGCTACACGAGTAAGATGTTTTCCTTGATGGCAATCGAAAAATAGTCACCCTTTTAATCTCTGTTGTTATCCCATCAGTTTGAAATAATAAAAAATCTTATTAATTTGGTCCTTATATCTATAAACAGTAATCCCTATCTTGAAGCTAGCTAAGCATGTAGATAGCAGGAAGTTCAACTCTCCTGTTCTAAGCACAAAAAAAACGCAAATTAATATTGGGTATGTGAATGACTGTAAATAAATTAATTCGTACAAGATCTAGACAGGAAACGTTCTCCAGTACTTCCTGTACTTAGTCTTGTAAATTCGAGTCGGCGGGTCCTCCGACAAAGTGTCTCTATTGGACCTAAAAATAGGCTAGGACAGCTTCATTTAACAAGCTTTCAGACTCAAGATTTATTGTATAAAGTTTGAGGTTATCAGTGCAAATTCCATAACGATCACTGTCTTCGTGGCTGTAACACCATGGTGGGCTGGTAGAAAATTTACACCCATTTAGAAGATGATGTTCATCTTTTCTTCAGAATAGAAGAACAGGAGGTGCAGGAAGAGGCGGTGAAGTAGACCTACTTAGTACGGAACGAAAGAACGGACAGAACCAGGGCCTGTGGACGAGCCAGTAGAAGACGAGGACCCTGAAATGGACAAGCTTGCTGTTGGTGCTGGCAAACGAGGGGTTATAATTTTGAAAAACAGCCGTTAAAAAGGTTTAAACGTGTGACAACAGACGAGGTACTTGGTCCTGCCTGTTCTGGTTAGAAGACGGAGGGAAGAAACGCATAGAGGAAATCACTGAAAGTGGATGCATAATGGTGGAGGACATTTTGAAATCTAAGAAAAGAGTGGAAAAAATGATTCACACATGCTGGAAAAAGAAGAATAATTGTGCGTAATCTGGGGGATAAAGAGAAAAAATTGGAGGAGAGTGAAAAGGAAACGTATAGGTAAGCTGCATGTGTGGGCGGGAGTTTCCTCAGCATTGCTGGTAAATTTCTACCATAATAGGCGTACATTCACGTAGAACACAGTACACGCTATCAACTATTAGTAGTGTTTCTTTCCTTTCCTTCAAAATACGTATCTTGTCACAGGCGCATTTGTGTTATAGATAGTAATTTTACAATCTAAACAGAAGTTTATTAGGTTCAGTCTGCTTAGTTAAAAATAATTCTATACGTAATACTTTTTTTGGCTCCGTGATATTGATTAAAGGATTAAAGTAAAACGTCAATGTTGTGAATAAACACATAGTAAGCCGAAAATCGGAATTTGGCCAGGGAGACTGTGGAGAATATAGAAAAATTTGAACTGAGCTCTACCCAACAAAACGCGAGGTTTGATGAAAGTAAAAAACGTGCAAAAGTTTTAACAAGACAGGCAGTGCGCACGGCTTAAAATTGAGAAGAATGTGCCTAAAAATTCTTGCAGTGGAAAGGCAATAAGTAGTACATATTCTGTGTGTGTGTGTGTGTGTGTGTGTGTGTGGTTATCGAACGTCAAATGTGTGTTTATTTCGTCTACAACTTTTGCCTGAAACACTTCTTATTCTAAATAGAATTCAGCGATGTATTACCATAAATATACACCGGTCTTCATGTAAAGTACTCTTTATTCTTGTCACGTTTTAATCAAATTTGAATTTTCTCGACAGATTTTCGAAAATCCGTTCTGTGGGAGCCGACTTGTTCCATGCGAAAGTACAGACGCGCAGTCAGGCAGGCAGGCCGGCGGGCAGGTGGGCGGGCAGGCGGGCAGGCAGGCATCTACAATAAGAACTATTGTAGAAGTGGTAATGTGTGGTAAACGGTATTGTTTTTAAGATATATGGAGTATAGGCAGCAGAAAACCAGCTGTTAACGGGTAGCGATCCTGGAAATATGTAGTGCTAACTAGGTGGTGGTGATGATGACTTCAATGACGACGACGATGTTAACAATGACGACGACGACGATAGTGATAATAATAATAATGATAATAATGATGATAATAGTATCTAAGCCTGAAAAGTGTACAACTGTTAGGACAGGTCAAAAAAGGAGCGATCATTTCGGGAATTCGTAATTTCACGGACAGAAGAAGAACATCCGTGCTGGAACTTGAATGCTAAATTATCGCGCTAGTAGAAGACGACAAATATTCAAATATAACACCAACCGCTGAAGAAGCAGTGGAAGGTGTAATTTTCATCTGTTGTTTATCTCGAAGCCACTTTGTTTAAATATGTTACGCCTCTCGATTTCAGGCATTTGTTCATAAACTTTAACATCAGACAGCATTGTCTGGACTCCGGTGGCTGCACTGAGTATGCAGTCGCTACGCAGTGTCATAGGATGGTGTGTATCACAATCCTGCTGTCTTTCCTTTGCCTCATTCATTAAAGAACTTGCGCGGCATGTGTAGTATATACATTAATTATGTCACATGTTTTCATTATTTCGGGACTTGACGTAGGTTTTCAGCCTAGGGAGTATGAACTCAGATATTTCATGCTACAACAGATTCCTCAGGTATTACCCCAGGCTGTTACATTTTCACCGAACGGAACTCATGTCGAGTGGTTGCTTCTGTAACACAGTATAAACCGATCCTGAAATTCCATGTCGAGTGTCTGGAATATGTCGCTTTCGTTCTGGCCGGCACGTGACGACATGAGAGAGGGGAGCGACTGTGGATCCCTCATTCAGTATAATCCTCACACATATGTGAACAGAGCGAAAGAGTGTACCATGTGACATAGTCACTCACGCCTTTTGCAAGCCGGCATTTGTCTTTCCCCCACACCCCCCCCCCCTTGTATTCTAATTTAAAGATTCATTTTCGAATATGGCTACGAACGACTAATCCTGTTTGCATAAAATGCATAATTTATATATGTTTTTGTTTCTTGTAGTGTAAAGCATGTATTATAATATTAGCCCTTCCGATCCGTGGCTGAAGCTTAGAGACTCAGAGCATCGTATTAAAGGTCATTCCTGAAAAGAGCCCTCCCGGTGAATAGAATACTTAACAATAATCATACTATAAAATTTACGCAACTATACTAAAATTAGTTTTATACAAATAACGAACTTCTGCATGTTTCGGCCAATAATGTGACCATCTGCAGGGATATAAAATAAAAAGTTCAGATGCCTTCATATTGGTTCTTATACTATTATAATTTCATTTTATACTTTTTAATGTATATAATTTTTTATTTTATATCCCTTTGTTGGCCGAAACATGTAGGAGGTAATTATGTGGATAAAACTAATTTTAGTATAAGTTTGAGCATTTGTGGTTACCTTTATTGTATATGTTCCATTAATGCACGGATCATGGATGATATAAAGACTAAAATATTAATTCGTGTGTCTTACAGTTTACGGAAGAGCAGCACATATGCGGTATGTGTGTAATGCTAATACATTTGTTTGTCTAAGCCCTTGCACACATGGAACCTTTAAATCAGGATGCCGAATACACCAAACGCGGAAGAGCAACAAGTACCTGTTCCACTCGCGCTCTTGCCCCCAACGCAGCATAAATAACTTATAGCTTTTTAAATATGCAGTTGAATAATAAAATTACAGAGTTTAGATGTGTAGCCTATCCGAGTGAAAGATATGCAGGCATGCCAATAACAAGACCGGAAGAGACAAGTGTCTTCTTTGCATCCAAGCTAGTGCCGCACCCCTGGAATTGCCGGTGAATATAGATGTCTAAGCCAAGTACATTCTTTACATTCTTTTGAACGTGGAAAGGAACCATATTTCTCGGAAAAGTCATTAATATTGTTCAATTTTCTCTGCAACTGGGATAGATATTACTATTGGTGTGTGGCGTAACAGATGTCTGGCACAGTGACTCCATTTGAGGGCAGGCAGAGAGAAGCCTCGCAGGAAAAATAAAGTAATTATAAATGATAGTAATTATGACGGTGTCTGTATGCATATATATGTATGTGTATGTATGTGTACATGTATAGGTGTATTTATATGTATATTTATATGTAACTAGCTGAGAACCGATTAGCTTCTCAAGAAGGACATTGTCCGTGGAGTAAGTAAGTAAGTAAGTAAGTGATTGAGTGAGTGAGTGAGTGAGTGAGTAGGTGAGTGAGTGAGTGAGTAAAGTGAGTAAAGTGAGTAAGTAAGTTAGTCAGTAAGTAAGTTAGAAGTAAGCAAGTAAGTCAGTCAGTAAGTGTATGTATATGTGTGTGTGTATAAAAGTGTATGTGTATCTATATGCATATGTAATTGCATATGTATGCGTCCGACATCACTTCTGTTCCTTCAAAAAATTATTTGCCCTTGATTTCTGTAGTACGTATAGGCCTTTCACAATTTAGTTTTTTGTGAATGCTGAGGAAAGTCAATTTGTATCTAAATCTGGGCACAAATTTGAATCCGGAGAACTCCGAGTGCATGGCAGAAAATTTGATGTGTCTATCGAATATGAATGAGTAACATGCCTATATCATGTGTGCATGCATACGTGATATAGGCTACGTATAACGATATTTAAAGTCATATACGCATACCAGTATGCATATATATATATATATATATATATATATGCAGACTGCAGGCCTACAACTTACGCATATATACCTGTTTCGTCACATGTGTGGAAAGGGATTTTAGGTCTTCCAAATCACACTGGACGCAAAAATTCTAAAGAACAATTTCATTATTCATTTGTGGCAAAAACATGGAGGACAAAATATTTTAAAAGCTCTGTACCTAAAATTAAAACTTAATTCTAAACGTTCTCTGAAATTCATATCTTAATTACAGGCCTAGATTTTTTAAAATTTGGTGACAGGCTTTAAATTATTTTGATTTCGGGGTTAAAAAAACATCGGAAGGAAACATTTCTGGGTATCGCCAGTAAAAGTCCTACACTGTATGTGCTTGAGTGTATGAGCGTGCGTGCGTGTGTGTGTGTGTGTGTGTGTACCTATGGCGCCTTCGATTTTGAACTCAGTCTCGTCACAAAGTAAACATATACATAATACAAAGCACTTTGATATTCAAACACACTTGTAATAATAGTTAATGAACTGTAAGGGACTCGTCATTGAACGAGCGTTTCTGCATCATTTTACGTGCCTTTCTGCATGAGAGCACGCTGTGTTTGAGTCCGTATTGTGTCTAGAACTGCGGAGTAAAGCATGACGAGCAAATTGCATTAGTTGCGGAGTTTCTCTTTAGAAACGTTACGTTTGTGGCTTCTAACACGCACTTAACCAGACTGAAATTTCGTTATGTCTCTTGTTATCTGTAGTCTATTTGGTATTGATTAGTTGGCCACGAAAGTACAGAAAGGGCATGCAGCATATCTTTATGCTTTGCAGAACCCTCGTAGAATATTGATTGTAACAAACCACAAAGACCATATCTTGAGCTGTAAACCACAACAGGAACATCGTAATAAATAAGTGTCTTTATTACTGTCTTAGCTTCTTGTGTTTGTGTGTGTTTGTATGTGTATATATGTATGTATATATATATATATATGTACATGTACATGTGTATAAGTATATATATATATATATATATATATATATGTGTGTGTGTGTGTGTGTGTGTGTGTGTGTGTGTGTGAATAGGTGTTTATATGTATTGTTGCACAAGAATCAGCTTAGGACAGTCTATCGTAGTCAGCCGAGAATTTCGTTACGGGCTGGATGGTTCGGAATTTGAATCCTTCGTGGGAATGATCAATTGGTAACGGCGCGTCCCGGGAGTAAAGTGGCCGGAGCTTAATGTCGACAACTCACCCCCCCCCCCAAGTAGTGCAGAAGTTAAGATTGGGTACAGCTACAGCTCTACCTCCCCTCTGTGCCTGTATGACATGATACAGGTAGACTTTCTTTTAACGTGACTAACCTTAAGTGAAGGCTGTTGTTCTTCATGAAAACTCAATTTTTATATGTTGAATTCGCTGCGAGTGTTGTCGCTCTATCTATAATTGAACTACTTCTTTCACTCAGCAGAATGGAATCTCATTCCCTATTAGAAGAAAGTAGTGATTCGGCCGAAGCAATTCAAGGTGATGGATTGATTGATTTTATCGATAGGCTCAATTCTGCCACGTAATCCTTGCTGTCACGCGGTTTGAAGACTCGCGCTCTGTTCTGATGGCCTCAGAACAAACAGAAGCGTCTATTTGCTGACGCAAGCACATTTCTCAATTCCGGCCATAGAGAAGAGCGCCCACACCAACTTTGTTTGCTCCGTCGTGTTCTGCTTACTGGTTTGTGATGCTTACTTTTCTGTAAATGTGTGTGTAAAGACGAACGAAGCATGGACTTTGTGCACTGCGTCATTGGCTTAAAACTCACTTGCTTTATTAATGGTTCAGTAACTCGTGTGTCACTAGCTACAACTAATAGGGCAAAATGAGAAGATTTGTTAATTAATAGAGTAAAAGGTAATAGGTAAAGTGCACCCTTGTACAGGTACTGAGGCTCTGTACAGGCCGTACGGCCCATAGGGGAAGTAGAGGTATAGCTGTATTCTTTCTTGACCACGGCACCAGAAGGGGTGGGGGGGGGTCAGGGTCATGCCTCGGCCGCTCTTTACTCCCGGGGTAAGACCCGGTACCCATTGTACAGGAGGTTGGGTGGACCCCAGGGACGGTCTGGACAAATGCGGAAAATCTCGCCCCCACCGGGATTCGATCCCCGGACCGTCCAGCCCGTAGCCAGTCACTATACTGACTGAGCTACCAGACTCAGTAATTAATAGAGGGGAAATACAAAAGAATATGCAGACTCAATACTTTAACTTTATTTTACAATAAGCTACATATTTCGGTTCGTCAAAACCATCATCAGGCACATTTTTACAGACGTTTAAAAAAAATAAGCACTTTTGCAACGTGCAAATATCCCGTGAGTAAAATCGCACTAATTTAGCACAATGGGATAAATGAGAACGGGAGAGAATGTGGCAGCGATATGTCGTGGTGTCGTCTGACGTAATATCACACATATTCACCGTACAGAGTGAGAAATTTTGCGACAATTGGAGTCAGTATATTCGTCTTCCAGTTATTATTCGAAAAGGCATAGGTGTAACTTGGTTAATAACACTGGAGTGGGGGTATAGACCGTGGGTGTTAGTAGTCCACTTAGAAAGAGGGGGAAGATTGGTTTGAACAAGTTCTTAATTTACAAAGACCCCTTTCTCCCCACTCCCCTCTATTTTTAATTTTTTCTTCTTTAAATCAGTAGGCGGAAAAATTATTCTTAGTTAGAAACAATACTGTGGAAGAAGTTACCCGCCTTGTCCCAACTAAGTTACGCCTATAAGAAACAGGGATCACCAGAATACAATAAACCTGCGCTATTATTTACACGAAATGCTACTGCCGTCTTCATAAAAATAGCATTTTTTCCGTCACAGTCGTGATTACACAACCTACTAATTATAATTAATATTGGCTGTATTTTAGACGAGGACACAATGGTGCGGAAATTTACTGCAGGTTTATTGACATTAAGAAATATAGGAAAGCACAGAAGAATTTTTAAAGCTGCAGCTGTTGAAGGCCTTTCTGAGTTTGGTGATTGGATGAAGTTTAAGTATCGTCGAATATCGAACTTAATACTACGGTCTTTTTGTTTCCAGATTCCACTAACAGTGATTACTTAGCAGTTAGTTTATTTGCCTTTTCTTAAAATCTCGGCGGGTTTTCTTACCGATTATTATTACATTATCTACATGAACACTTTTCTCATTATCGCAGGATTAGTACGTCATAGCCATTTATTTTCATGGTTATCAACCTCGTCATTAATAGGGCTATCTTCAAGCACATTAAGATTACACAATGATCTTCCAGAATAGAGATTGGAATGCGTCTTATTCGAATATTAACCACATTGGGCCCCGCAAATTAATCATTAAAAAATTTCGGTACCTTACAGAGTATCTTCAGAGGAATGCCGGAGACAATTTTTGCAAACTGTCAGGAATATTTCCTTCCATGTGTTTAACTATTCATTCTTTTCCCACCAAACGTTTATACCTTATTAGATGCTACATAGCATAAGTAATTGGAACAGCGTCGTTAAGTAAGTGATTACCCTAATTACTTTAGCCACATCAGTAATATTTATAATTAAATTTACAGTCTTCGTCACTATCATTGTCATAATAATAATAATTATTATTACAAATAGCAAACCTTTTCTATTGTTTCAGGTCTTATGGAACTTCTCTTTGTTTGATGCCTGCTAAACCCTCCCCCCCCGATTCAGGGCTCCGAAATTAGGGTAATAATGAAGATGCCTTTGGTGATCAGAAGTGATAAAAGTACACATTATTGCCCTAGGCAGTTAGTGCTCTGAAGCTGAATGCACTAAGGATTTAGTATCCGTGCCCATCAAACTGTGACCCAACAGCATGACACGCAAGTTTCTTCGGCGCGAACCCCGACAAGCACACAGTTTTATAGCCCTTAGATTCAATCCAGATAGAAACCGTCTGTAGTTGGTCGAGTTATTTCTGAATTTCATTTGAAGTGTGTTTGAAGTTCCTCTAGAACAGACGGGCATGATGTTTATATGTGATATTTTTTAAAATTTGTCATATTTTAAAAGATTTTATTGTTGAGGGTGACTCTGATTGTATATTTTGCCCAGCCTCTCAAAATCAAACCCAGAAATACAGTAATTCTTACTTGCTTACTCCTTGGCTCTACGGCGCTTTGAGAGCCTTGGCTTTTTTAATTTCTGACTCCACTGCTTCTCTGTTCACTGGCTTTTGTCGCCAACTTTTTTTTTTTACCAATATTAATAGTAATTCTAGTTGCACACTATGACCGTCAAGACCCTTTAGAAATTGAATTTTGTTTGGTCTTTTCCCATTCATTATTAAGCCTTATTCTTCTCGCTTTTCATTTTCACAACCTGATTACGTGTCTGCAGTAGTCCTGAAAAACGGAGAGAAAAGAATGTGTGATTATGGTTCTGAGGATGGTCACTCTGATGAAAACTGACTTCTAGTATGTGACATCCTATAGACTAGTAGTGCGGGAGACATCGGATTCCTTTGAATCGTCGATATATCTACCAGATTATATTGCGTCACAACCTCGAAGACAGTTAAACTACAGTCTAAACTACGTAACCACATGCTATAAGCCTGTGGTTATATGGTTTAGACTGTTCCATGCAGTACAGTTATTACAGAAAACCAGTAGTCGCTCAGATACTCGAGCAGTTTCCTACCTTTTGTGGAGGCGAAAGTTTTATTTTAGTGTCTAATGAGCAATTGGCTGAGACTGTAATGTTTTTGACTTGTATTCTGAAGGTAACTGACAAAATATTTTGATCGTGTCTCTCAGTCATTGAAGGAAAATGCCGACACAACATCTCAAAGGAGACCACAACCGATTTCTTCTACACCTTTCCACTTCATTTTGTCTTTCGGAGATTGTGAGATTCTGACTTAATGAGAACTTCCTTAAATAAACCCAAATTAATATCCAATAGAAAGTGAAATATGTTAATAAATATTAGCTCGTTACTGATTCTTTCCTTCAGAGAGAATTCCATTAAATATTTGATAGAGGAGTATGGAAATCCCAGGTTAATGTAATCGTTATTTCTGTGCTTAGGTGGTTTTTCCCTTCATTTTTCCTTACGAAAAAATTAATTCTTCTACTTCATGTATCCTTTACCGTGCCAGATAAAGTTTAATTTTGCTCATATTAACCTTATAACGAAATATTCCACGCGAATTTTATTATTCATATTTACATTAAAAATATAACGCTTTTTGACGCAAATACAGGCTGTACTTCTATTCTGAGGTTATATACAGTTTTCCAACCTCTGATGGCTGGGCTGGTCTTTCAAACAAGTCATGATTGCTCCCTAAGCACGTTTCCAATTCCGTTTTCATGATCGGCTATTCGTTTCCCATTCGACAACTCACATTGTAGCTTAATGTAGAATGAGAGAGAGAAATGTAAAAATACAGGATAGATAGAAGCGAAAAGAGAAGTGAAGAACAAAGGACACAGAAACGAAAAGAAATGAAGGAAGGGTTCTCAGAATAAAATGAAGGTCCGAATGACACGAGAAACCGAAAAGAAAATGGAAATTTTGAGGCTTTCACTCCATGGCTGGGAGTTTGAAAAATCTTCTTCTACAGTATAACGCCTTGTAGGCTGGTAGGTATATCCAGAGTGCTGTCATATCTTCTGCTACTTTGTAACTGCACGGCTATAGTTTCGAACAAAATCGTAATAGAAAACTGGGAAGAGCAACTAAAGTAATTGCCCGATCACTTCTGTCAGTGTTCTCCTAACTCTATATTTAGAGTTCAAGTTTGCTTCTCATTCTGAACATTTAAATCTTACACGCCAGAAACAAGACCAACTGCTTAGGAAAGTTATGCTTCTTCACATGACTACATCCGTGATAATTCCTAGATTTTGTTTGTAGTCCAGCAATTCATTTTCTATAAACTTTTATACTTTTGGGTTCTTGCGATACGTAATATCTCAAATTATTTAAATATTAGTTTATTAGTTATGATAGTCAACATCATTAATCTTTAAGAATATATCCGAAAACAAACAAAGATTTAGGCATCTCTGCCATTTACCACTGTGGTCTGTTTTATGTCAACGACATCTAACGCATTATGCGAGATTTGAGATTTTCCCAGCCATGTATCTAACGATCCAAGTCTTGTGGAATTTTACGTCATATCTTATTTTGGGCCTATATAGATACCTATGATTTGAAGGCTTGTGGTTCGTTTATCTCTAGGGGCCATAGATAATCTAGACCTGCTTGATCTTGAAGAAAGTGACACTACAATATTTCGAAACTTATGTAATTATTAACCAATGAACACGCCATAATATCTCAAGAGACATGTTTCTGTTACATTACAGCGTTATTCCACAACACAGTTTAGTCGGTTTAACCGTCTATGATACTGAATGACCACATGCAATGAAAGATGAAAGACGCTAGAAGTAGTGGAAGGTTAGGTGAAAAGTAAGGTTGTGGGAGAGCTGGGAGTCACCTTTGTGTCAGGAGTAGGAAAGAACGGAGAAGTATCATTTTGTTAGATGATTCCTAGGCTTGCATCCTCTTCTTGCTGATAGGAGTAACATAAAAATGGAGACGTTCAAAATGTGATAATTGTTGTGTTAACTTAAGCGCCGAAGAACTGTACTTTCCTGCCAAAAATGTCTCATTTGTATAGATAGTTTAGTGGTCTTTAGAGTGAGCGATATTCGTTTTGACGAACTTAAAACCTTAGCGGATGAATTATAGGAAGCTAAAAGAATCAACTGTGAATTTTGAACCCGTCTATGAAGACAGAGCAAAATCAAAGAAACTTGTGTCGAGATGGCCTATTGCAGGACCTTCTCGGACACATCGTGACTTCTAGACGGCCATCCGGCAATAAAGATTGAAATCCCGTGAATATTTCAAGCATGTTTTGCACCCAGTAACGTTCAATAGACGGAATCTCTGCCATTCCCTTCCTCCCCCCCCAAAAAGCAGTCGATTAAAACTATTATAATGATCATGGGAAGTTTCTAAGAACATTTTACAAGGATATTATATTTGAGGAGCACTGCAGATTGGTATTAAATCTATATACGAAGGTCGTAACGAAAGTCATGAGCAACCATTTTTTTGCATGTAAACCGGGAACAGCAGACGAAGGAGAGTACGGTGGTAGATGGAACCAACTGTTGTGCTCGTAGTTTAATACAGTGTACGTTACCGTGGGTTTGTATGGTCTATGAGAGAAATACCGTACTGTACATAAATTTTTTTATAGCTTATGTCGCTGCGCTTCTCCCTATGGCCTTACATTCAGCAGGGGCGCGTGCGAGATTCATGACGGCATTGTGTTCAGTCAGGTAGCATAGGCTTAAATGAGGCTTTTGGAGAATTAATATTGACTCTTCTTTATTATACATACTTACAGAAAACACATCTAAGTCTGCTTTATGAAATTACCTTTCCTGAATGAACGATCTCTGTCATTGTGCACGAATAAGATCCGTCCCAAGAGCGCTGTCTGATAAACGAATATTGTGAATTACTATTATGTGGGGAATTTAAATTTTAGCGTGTGACATTGTTTAGCTCTGACCATTTACGCACCTTGTCATGGATATATGTATATAAACATATATACATACATACATACATATAAACTAGTTCTACAATCATGTATTTAACCCTGATAAACATGTTAGAAATATACAAAGAATATACGCCATTATGTTCCGTAGTCCTGTGTCCGAAAAAGAGCTATTTTTTTTATCTTGGAACATTCCGATCGATTACGTCATATCGTATCCTTTGTTAAACATTTCACAAAAGTTTATAATGAAATATAGCCTGACTGTCAGGTCTGACAAGCAATACATTGGACGATGATTGATGTAATCCAACTAGAATGTATGTGGTTAAATATACCTTATGCGAATTGACCACAACTTGCTTACGCACCTCCGAGTTAGTGCTTAACTTTCTACCTTTTCACCACAAACGTTTGTTTGAAATGAGCTTAATTAAAATAAAAATAATAACCCAACTCTAAGTGGTTTGTCACAAAACGCTTTCGGAATCCTTCTGTGAAATCGGTAGAGGATTAAACGTAATCTTAATAAACAAAGAAGAGGAACGTAACTGTTTTGTTTGTGTTCGTTTTTGGCACGCAAGTCTCGTTCCTTATAATCGCCGAATTTTTGTTCTTGGGTAGGTTAGTTAATGGCCTTATGTTAATTGCAGCTCTTAATGTAGAATGAGGTAAGAGGGAAAGAGTGACTGTGAGTTTGAAAAAACAGGAAAGGAAGAGGGCTTAGCCCGTAACAAGGTTATACCTAGACGTACAATGGGAAACATTATATCCATTAAATTCTGACCCAAGTTAATCAGTACGCAGAAGCACTTAACCTCTGTACGTACAGAGTGAAAACACGAGACTTTTCCGTTTTATTCTCTATATTCGGTGTTCGTTCTTCGTTATGCAATTCCTGTCTGTCGCAATTAATACCTGTTTAATACCGAAAAGTTTCAGCGTGATAATCGTATCAAGATAGCACCTGAATTCCATGTTGTCCATATGTCATGCAAGCGCTAATACAATGTGGGCTGCATAAATTAATAGGAAATAAATGCATAAATCGGCGCATTATTTTAAAATGTAAAGAATAAGCTTTTTGGTAAGCAAAAATTGGAGGAATATTTCTACAGATTAGTTTCCTTTCAAAAAAATAAATTGGTTATAAAGTGTTCGTCTGTTTATAAGAATTACTACTGCGTATGTCAGACGACATACAGTATCATCTGACAGACCGCTATTTTTATTGAATGCTGTCTGATTCTGTTTGGTTTTTTTTTCATTCTAAGGGCCATTTGCTTCATTACAATTTTAATGTATATTTTTTATTTTAAGAGAGTTATTGAAAATTAAAAAAAATACAAAATATTTTTACTTCTTTGAGAGGTTTGATGACATTCCCATGACACCCTTTTTGATCGCCTAGCTGCCGTGATATAGCCGAACATAGTAGCCTTTTGGATCACCCACTGTGTGAAGGGATTCCAGTCTTGCAGATTTCTTGCTTTTACCCATGTCCCTCCAGAAGTGACAACTTCAAAGCTGTAAGAAGATTCAATGTTTGGAAATTCTGTTTGGCATTGTGTTTACAAAATTTGTGATTTTATTTCGATTAACAAATTAGCGACTTTCAGTTACGTTATGGGGTTTTTCCCGCACGGAAATTGAAGCTTATTTTTTGGACTTTATATTGGTAAGCCAACGAAAGTAAAACTCTTTCGTTTTCTAAACAGTCACTAGAGGGAAGGTTTTGGAGTTGTTGCTCTAGAGAGTGAGGGGTAGAAGTGCAAAAGGTACGATTTTGGGAGAAAGAGTGCTGCGTTTAGCGGTGATAGAGTAAGCAGTGCCAAGACTGAGGCGTGTGATTAAGAAAATTTGGTATTTATAAAACAGCTAAAATTACAAGGTGCCTGAGAAATTTCATGCTACCGAGGATTCAGCCGGCTACATTGATGTCAAATGACTGCATGTCACTCCACACTCAGAGGACAGGTAGCACTGCAGTAACGTCTTTTCCAATTCCAAGTAAAGATCCTCACGCCTTTCTTAAATACAGTGCAGTTAATAGTGGCCTATATTCTCTCGTAATCAGACTGGTGATAAAAATTGGCGAATAATTACAAGGCGCATAAAAGAGTGAATTTTATCATCTCAGAAAAATGGGACCAGCAATCATTCTCATGTTCAGAGTACACCATAAACTGACATTAATACCAATATACAGAGCATCCGAAAAATTTAAATTTAGTACATGAGCATACTTGGGTTTCCTGTACTAGGATCTTACACTCAGGGTTAGAATTAAAACATTAAATTATTTTTATATTTTACAATCAGTTCCTTCTATTAGTATTTACCATTAAGTATTGTGGGTGTGTGGTAAAGGTCCTACCAATTAATATCCTTGTTTACCTCAAGACTGTCCATGAAAAAAGATTTGAATGGAATTATATCACGTACCAGAAAGAACCTGATGTCGCAAATATAATGAAGCCTAAAACCTTAGTATCTCAGGGAATGATTTCTAAGAGACCTTTCAGGTAGGTCTAATGAATTAAATTCGAATTGAGTGTGTAGATTGAGATTTGAGTGCTGTTATGTTTACTTAGAGTTAGCGAAAAATATAAAATAAATGGGACTGTTGAAACTTGAGGGTTGTTTGACCGTGCATCTTCCTCATGAAATAACTTGAAATGCCAACTTGATGCAACTAGGTAATTTTATTGATGTATTCTTAGCTCGACATGTTTCGGGTACATATGGCCATCATCAGGAGCATTGGATGTTGAGTTACAGCATATGGTTTTCTGCACCGAGTTTTTGGATGGGTGATGGTCTTGAGAGCCGCTGCGTAGGTCGTGTGTGCGGTGCGGATGTTGCCGTGTGACGTCGCACGGCACCATCCGCACCGTACACACGACCTACGCAGCGGCTCAAGACCACCACCCATCCAAAAACTGGGTGCAGAAAACCATATGCTGCAACTCAAACTCCAATGCTCCTGTTGATGGGCATATGTACCCGAAACATGTCGAGATAAGAATACATTAATAAAATTGCCTTGTTGCATCAAATGGGACTGTGTTTGTAAGTGCATAAACAAACACGCAAGTGAAACAATTATTTTAATTAAATTGACATGGTAATCAGCAAGGGAAGCATAAAGGTAGCCGGTAATGGTGTCTGAATATTAATCTTTGATGTCAATGGTCAGCAACAAGAAATGCGCTTAGAGTAGAACATATTTTTCAGGAATTGACAGCTCAGTTGGACCAAGACATCCTTTACGAGTATTCTCGATCATACTCAGACACACTACTCTCGGTAGGACTCCTCTGGACGAGTGATCGGCAAGTCGCAGAGACCTCTATCCGAAAACACAGGACACTCACAAGAGACAGACATCCATGCTCCCGCGTGGGATTTGAAACCATGTGCCAGCAATGGAGCGGTCGCAGTCCCACGACAGTAGAAAGTAGCCGTAGTTAAAATACTTTTCTTAATGGGGGATACTGCCGACGTCAGAGGTACTTAAGAACTTTGCATTTCGTAAAAGAATGTTACGGTGAACTTGCATTTTACAAAGACCCCCGAATACATGACGACACGTGATATTCTAGACGGTAACGTGAAAACTAAAAACTAATGTCCAAGCATGAAAATTATAAGATTTTTTAAATAAAAGGCGATTTCCCAGGACCATAAATTGTGGCAGCTTGAAATTCGTATGAAGAAAAAGAAGACTGCATGTTGCTACACAAAGGACATAGCCTACGGAATGTTTTAGTATTTCCTATCATACAGGATGATAAAATCTAATTATATTGAAGAAACTTTTAGTTTAAGAAAGAAGTTTTCTCACTATGCCTTTACGTAATGATACGCAACAAAAGAATTTCACGGGGCGTGTGAGGGATAATTTCGAAGAAGGGAATATTTCGTAATTATGCTTGGCAGCAAGATCAAAAGGTCTACTAGAGATTACATTATAATTACGCAGGCTCCAGTTTAAATTTCACATTGGATCGAACTGTCACGTCTTGTAACTGAACTCGATGAATGAATTCGGGACCCTGGGATCAAGAGTGTGTCATGTGCCAATTGTCGCTTAGCTGCTGGTATCTCCTGTTTAATTAGTCATCCTTGATTCGACATCGTGAAAGTAATTTACACAAACCCCTCTAACAGCAGTTTATTTCACAAATTATCTTGGGCAAATCATCCTTGTTTCCTTAGCAGTCACATTGATGTACGTCACAACGTTGCCTCATATATCTTGCAGGATTGTCGGGCGCTGTTGTTACCGTTTCTATTTTTATTTATTTATTTATTTATTTATTTATTAGCCATCAGATTGTATATTCAATCTATAATCTAATTTGCTATCTTGTTTTGTTTACACGGTAGGGTGCCCGTCCAGCGATGACACCTCAGTCGTGAAGGTCGGAGCTCCAACGTCTTTTTAGCCTTCTATTTCTCATTGGTTGTGTTAGTGTTGTCACTAGTGGGTTGGGATGGGATACAAGTTTGTTGAGGTGTTTGTCAATTCTTTCCTTGATGACCTCGCTTACATAGGGGATGTTGAGGTCTGTATGGAGTGTGTGATTTGATACAAACCATGGAGCATTTGCTATGGTTCTTAGGGTTTTTGATTGTAATCTCTATATAATTGCTGCATTGGATTTGCTGGCGCATCCCCACAGTTCTATTCCGTATGTCCATATGGATTTAATCACTGCTTTGTAAACTAACAATTTGTATTCTAGTGATAGGTTTGAGTTCCTCCCTATTAGCCATTTGATTTCTTTTACTTTTAAGTGGTTTTTTTTCTCCTTTTCTTGATAATGTGCTCTTTCCAGTTTAGTTTGCAATCGAAATGTAGCCCTAGGTACTTTACAGATTCTACCTGTGGTAGTACTGTTTGATTGATGCTTATTGCGGGACAGTGTTCTTTCCTGAGGGTAAAGGTTATGTGTGATGACTTGGTTTCGTTAACTTTTATTTTCCATTTTTTTAGCCAGTTCTCTGCGGTGTTGAGGTGTTCCTGAAGGTTGCGTGAGGCTGTCGTGGGATCTGCATGGGTCGCAAATATGGCTGTATCATCCGCGAATGTGCCCATCACCGTTTCTATTGACAGTGCAATAGCTGTGGATCGTATTGTACGAAGCAAGCTCAAATATTGCTACACTGGCCACTCGGCAGAAGCGTAAGTCCAGTTTTTCGACAGCTACAGCCCTTGGTCATTAAGAAAAGCCCAGAAAATTGCTGTAATAAAACTTGAGTACATACACCGACCTCAGCTACATGTGTGCCAAATTATGTGTGTGTGTGTGTATATATATATATATATAGAGAGAGAGAGAGAGAGAGAGAGA
>Ga0123354_10001940_pt1 | contig 26383 bp, 22 predicted proteins | sample TergutLab28metaG_2_FD_97872 | JGI IMG/M metagenome (GOLD analysis project Ga0123354, IMG submission 97872) | Labiotermes labralis P4 segment gut microbial communities from Petit-Saut dam, French Guiana - Lab288 P4 | ecosystem: Host-associated > Arthropoda: Insects > Digestive system > Gut ...
AGACCTGGTCGGTACTGGTGGTCTTCAGGGTGGCGCGCAGCTGTGTGAACCAGTCGAGCTGGATGTCGTAGACCCATGGACCGTCCAGCACGCGACGGGCGAACCTGCGCAGCAGCGTGGTGCGGTCGGCGAACCCGACCAGGCGGCACAGCTCGCGGTAGCAGTCTTCGACCACAAGGTTCTTTCGCACCACCGACGAGATTGGCATCCCCAGGACCAGGAACACCATGAGGTCCAGCCGCGTCCACACAGTGCCGTCGGGCTGGTAGAAGCGCCGCCACCCGTGGCCGCCCCCAGGCTCAGGCGTGCGCCACCACTGCTTCTCGAAGGCCAGAACCTCCAACAGCAGGCGGTTGACCTGGTCGAACGGGGCGTGGCGCGACACTACCCACACTGTCGGCGAGGGGATCCACGATCGTTGCCGACCGGTCAGCAGCACCGTGATGCCGAGCTGGCGCAGCAACCAGACGGTCCGTTCTGGCGGCGTCCAGGCGACGAACTGCTCGACCCGTGCGCGCAGAGCCTCCCGGATCGTGCCGAGGAAGGCTGCGGCCTCGTCCGGCCCCGCGTCGTCGGCCACCTGGGCGATCCGGCGGCCATCGATGGTGCAGACCAGCGCACTGTCTGCGGTCCGGTGCCGCACCCGCAGGTTCGGCACGACGAGCGCCAGGTCGCAGCGCAACGGTTGCTGGGCGGTGCGCCGCAGACGCTCGTGGGACGGGACCCGACCGAACTGCACCGGGAGACGCTCGCCGACAAAATCGTCGAACCAGGCCGGTGGCAGTTCGGGGAACGCATCGTCGCAGGCAGCCAAGAGCGCGAGGCCGAGCGTTTCGGGCTGGGGGCTGACGGGCCGGCGGTTCCCGCCTCGTGGTCGACGTCGCAGGTTTCCTGAGCGCCAGACCCGGTTGTGGTACCAACGGGCCTCGAACGCCTGTCGTTGCTGTGCGCGCTGCACGCCATCAGCCTTGCGGCGCCGTGCAGCGCGCGAGGGTCGTGACATGTCGTTCACCAATCAGTCGGGGCGTAGTCCTTGAGGAAGATCCCCGGCGGGCGCTCGGCGTCACGCCACTCGAAGACCGGGTGGGTGATGCGCGCGGCGGCGTCGACCATATCCAGCGGCAGCTCGCGGCGCGGAGCCCGGTGGTCGTCGGGGAACTGGTCAGAAACCCATCCAGGGTCCACGCTGTACACGAAGATCCCCGACTTTCGGTACTCGCCGGCCAGCGTCTTGGTCATCATGTTCAGCGCTGCTTTTCCCATGTTCGTGTGCGGGTGCTTCGGCGACTTCTTCGTGATGGAGAACTTGCCTTCCAGCGACGAGACGTTGATGACGAACCGGTTCGGGTGCTCGCTGGCCTCCAGCAGCGGTTTGAGTGTCGTGGCTAGCAGGTACGGGGCGGTGACGTTGATGAGCTGGGTCTCGAGCAGCTCGCGGACGTCAACCTGGGTGCTGTGCTTGGTCCACGCGTTGCGCCCGTTGCTCGACAACGTCAGCGAAGCCCCGACCACCAGCTCGCCAGGGACTGTCGGGGCCATGACCTCCAACCCCGCCGGCCGGACCGGGCCAGGCAGTTCGGCCGCCTCGAAGGGGGTCGGTGCTGCGGTCAGCGCCCGGCGCGACAGGTCTGCTTCTGCCGCGTACCACCGCTCGGTGGCACCGTCGTCGACGACGGTCTGCGCAGCGTTGTTGACCAGCACGTCCAGGGCAGGAATGGTCTGGTAGACCTGCTCGACGAACACGTCCAGCCGGTCCACGCGCAGCAGGTCCAGCCCGAACAGGTGCAACCGGTGGGCCCAGTCGCCGACGTCGGCCTCGGCGGCGTACGCAGCCCAGGCGGACCGCGGGAACCGGGAGGTGGCCAGCACCGTGGCACCGTTGCGCAATAGCCGGACAGCGGTGTGGTAGCCGATCTTCGTGCGTGCCCCGGTGACCAAGGCGGTGTACCCCGCGAGGTCGACCTGCTGGTCACGGTGCGCGAGGTTCGCCACCGCGCACTGCCCGCACAGCATCGGGTACTGCGCGTAGACCTGGCTGACCGGTCCGCGGCAGACGTAGCATCTGCGCACCGTCACCACCCGAAGAGACGTCGAGATTGGGCCTAGAAAGACGTCGAGCGCGGTTTCCCGCGCTTTCTCCCGCATTGGAGGCGGGCGCTTTTCCTGTCGTCTCCGCAAGGCGGAGGTGCAGTTGATATAAGCTACGACGCTGCGTCGCGAGATCGGCTCGCACCTCCCCAAAGGCTATGGGGTGTTCTGGTTAAACTATTCCGCAGGGCGATGCTACCACCACCAGGGACCCCAGTAGCCGGTGACGCAACATGTTGGCCCCCGAAGGGCCGATGCGTCAGGGCCCGGCTTCCTGACGAGCCTGGCGGCGCAGCGCTTCAGGAGTCAGAAGAACCTTGTTCCACGCCCAGGTGGTCGTGTGCACAGTGGTGCGCCAGTTGGCCCTGCGCTGCTCCTGGATGACGACGCTGGCCTGGACCTGGTGGGCTGCGATACGTGTGAGGCTAGCCCGGTATTCGGTGAACCAGTCGAGGCGGCGCTTGTAGACCCATGGGCACGGGCGCCTTTGCGCGCAGCGAGCAGGTGGGTGGGAAACCGTCGCGGTGCTGCAGTAGGCCGACGGCCCGCTACGCATGTTCGGCAGGACGAAGCTTGCGTGCGCAAGAAGGTCGAAGTCGGCACCATCAACTGGGCGACAGCAGCATGGCCACGTCCTCGGATGTGCCCGTGGCCGGGGGAGTGGCGACGCCCAACGCACAGAGCCGGGTGCCTGACTCATTGGTCGGCGCGCCCAGTCCGCAAGCGCCGATCAAGATCAGTTGCGTCGACGTCTTGGTCGAGGCGCTCGAGTGTGCTGCTGAGGCCGACGAGGGCAGGCGCTCAGATCTGCGACGGTTGGCACTGGTGACAACAGTTCTCTGTTTCTCCTCTGGCACGCGAAATGGTCCGTGAATATTTTTGTGGCGTCGTGAACCGTCCCAGTCGATCGTCTCGGCTCGAGAGTTCCAACGCAATACTGTCGTCCTTCGACCAGGATCTCTGGAGCGGTGTCGACGATTTGGACAAAATGGGCGGCGCCTGGTAGGGTTGTACACATGTTGCAGGGGGCAGAACCCGGATCAGCCGCACGAAACGTCGGCCCAGAATATGATGCGCACCTTGGTCTAGCGCACAACCACCACAGTGTTGCCAGCAGCGCCGACCTCGGGATTGTTGTGGCGGGTCTGGATGGTATGGCCCCGGGTCCGCAATTGGCGGCGGTGCTGGAGCGGGTCGACATGGACCGGGTCAGCGACGCCGACTTGGTGGTGGTGCTCGGCGCGTGCGACCGGATGGCTTCGTGGACGTACGAGATCTCCGCGCGGGCCTCAGCGCAGGTCGCCGACCGGGTGGCACGGACCGCCTGCCGTGCGGGGCGTAAGGACACCGGGTGTGGGCGTTCGTCGGCTGCGGCGCAGGAGGTCGCGTTGGCGTTGGGGTGCTCGCGGGGGTCGGCGGCGAGGTTGGTGTCCCAGGGCCGTGCCCTGGCCGACGCCATCCCTGGTGTGGCCGCTGAGCTGCGTGCTGGGCGGTTGCCGGCCGCTCATGCCAAGGTCTTGGCTGACCGGCTCGGTGACGAGAGCGTGCAGGTGTGCGACGCGGTCCTGGCCGTGGTGTTGCCTGGTGCGTGCGAGCTGACGCCACGGACCTTGGGTGTCGCGGTGGACACTGCGTTGCACGAGGTCGACCCCGACCGGGCGTTGGTCGACCAGCAAGCACGGACCTGGCGGCGTGTGGGCAGTCCGTGCCCGCTGGGCCAAGGCATGGCCTCGTTGACCGCTGTGCTGCCGGTGGTCGACGCCGCCCGGGTCGACAAGACCCTCGAACACGTCGCACGAGCAGCCCACGCCGCCGGTGACCTGCGCACCATCAACGAGCTGCGTGCCGACATCATGGTCGACGTGCTCACCGGCGACGCCCACGCACACACGGTCCAGGACCGTGCCAGCGGCCAGGCGGACACGCCAGCTCCGGCGGTGGTCGCACCACACGACGACGACCTGCGCGACCTTGACGAGCGGTGCCAGTGGCGGTTGCCACCACCTGGTTCGGTCCACGTCAACGTCACGATCTCCGCATCCTCGCTGCTGGGCGTGACCGACGAGCCAGGCCACGTGGTGGGTGCCGGGACCATCGACGCGGTCACCGCCAGGGCCCTGGCCCACGACGGGCCGTGGCGGCGTATCGTCACCGACCCGCTCACCGGCGCCGTCTTGGACGTGGGGCGCACCAGGTACCGACCACCAGCGGCCCTGGCCGCGCACGTAGCCGCCCGGGACCCGCACTGCGTGTGCGCCACATGCACCCAACCGGCCGGGCGCTGCGACCTGGACCACACCACCGAGTGGCGTGACGGCGGGACCACGACCACCTCGAACCTGGCGCCGCTGTGCCGGGCGTCGGACACCCTCAAGACCGACGGGCACCTGCACCTGACCACCACCGCACCAGGTGTGTACCAGTGGACCACCGCGCTGGGCATGCGTTACCAGGTCGACACCACCGGCGGGCTGCCCCGCCGCAGACCAGTACCAACGATCCGCGACGACATACCACCACCCTTCTGACCACCGCAGAAGAAAATCCTGCTTCTACGGTTGGAGGGAGGTCGTGCTCGAATGTGTTTCGACGGTGCTGCTTGGGTCGCACTTGTTCCTTTCCTCGAGCGGCTCGCCGCTGCCGCAGGCCAGTCTTGGGTGATCGATCCGGCGAAGTAGCCGAACATACCTGACCCACTGAACGACCTGCTGACGAAGGAACGACGCCCTCAGGCACGTATGATGCTGGGACGCGACGAGACGCACTGGAGGCGCAGTGGCTGAACCCCGTTTCCCGGTCGTCAGCTTCAGAGGGTACGACCGTGACGCGGTCGACGCGGCCACGGACAGCAACAAAGCCATCATCACACAGCTACAGTCCCAGCTCGCCGAGGTATGCCAACCCCTGAGCGGAGGGCACGATCACCCCGATGACCCACCTGCCTACGGCGCTCCGGCACCCCACACCCCCCACCTGGCCCCGTACGTCAGTGACGCGCCCGACCCGCCACGACCAGCCAGCTCTCGCCCACGTTTCCCGATCGCCGCCTACCGAGGCTACGACCGCGACGCCGTCGACGCGGCCACGGCCCACGACGAAGCCACCATCGCACAGCTACAGTCCCGGCTTGCCCAGGTACGTGCGGCCGTGGCCGGGGTGCACCGGTACGACGACCCACCGAGCCACGGCACGCCGCCGTCCCTTCCCGACCCGCCGTCCATCCACGACGAGCCCACCGGTGCACCTGGTCCTGGACAGTGGGACGAGGTGCGTACCCGCGCTGTGACGATGGCGTTCGACGGCCGGGTCCTCGAGGTCTTCGGCGACCTCGCTGTCAATGATGAGCACCAAGCGTCAGTGCGTTTACACGTGGCCCACCTGCTTATCGAGACGACAAGTCTCGGGGGAGGCTCGCATGACGTTGGCCTGTGGACGAAAGATTGCGATGGTCACTACGGGTCCGCGTTCGGGGTTTGGGCCCGCCGCGGCAAGAACACTTACCATCAGGTGAGCCCACGCTTCGACAGTGACGAGTGGGCCGTCGTCGACCCCTTCCTGTCGCGGGTCGCCGACGCCGGAGCCCAATTGCGGAGGTCCTGACCACCAGCCATCCGCTCCTCGGCGACGCTTCAACAGCTTCAGCTCAGCGGGCTATCGCGCCGACGCGACCCTCGTCTTTGAGGGGTCGATGCATTCATCCTCCGTGCTCGCGGACCCGCGCCGGGGGTGCGTCACAGGTCGAGCAGGTCAGGTGGCGAGGTCGGTGATGACTTCGGCGCCTGGAAGGGCGGCGAGGAGGGAGCCGGGGAGCTGGAGCTTGGACCGGCGGACGCCTGAGCCGATGATGACGGGGGTGGGGGTGTTGATGGGGGCGTCGACGAGGATGCGGTAGGACTCTGGTAGGCCGATGGGGGTGATACCGCCGTACTCCATGGCGGAGTCGGCGACGGCGCGGTCGGTGGGTATGAACGACGCTTTCTTCACGTCGAGCAGGGTGCGGATGCGGTGGTTGACGTCGGCGCGGGTGGTGGAGCGGACCATAGCGGCGGCGGTGCGTTCGATGGCGCCCCGCTTTCCGGCCACCAGGACGCAGTTGACCGAAGCCTCCGGGTCCAGGCCGCAGGCGGCGACGAGGGCGGCGGTGTCAGCCAGGTCGGGGTCGATCTGGGCGACGAGCACCTCGGTGGCCACTTGTGGCGTCGTCGCGGCCCAGGCGGTGAGCGTGGCCAGGGTCGGTGCGGCGAGCAGGTCGGGGTGGTCCAGGGCGGGGAGCCAGGTGAGGGCCAGGTTCATCGGTGGTAGGTCCCGACCAGGACAGCCCGGGCGATGGTGTGGAACACCAGCATCATGTTCGCCGCACCGGGCATGGCGTCGGACTCCATACCCATGGTCGGCACGTCCAGGGCGTGCACGGCGTAGAAGTAGCGGTGTTCCTCGTCGGGCGGCGGGGCGGCGCCGACGTACGCGGCCAGGCCGTCGTCGCCGCGCAGGGCCACGGAGCCAGCCGGCAACTGGTCGGTCCCGGACGCGTTGAAGGCGAGCTCGGTGGTCGTGGTGGGCACGTCGAGCAGGGTCCAGTGCCACCAGCCGGACGGGCCGGGTGCGTCAGGGTCGAAGCAGGTCACCGCGAACGACTTGGTCTCGGCCGGGAAACCCGACCAGGCCAGGTGCGGCGAGATGTTGTTCCCCGCCGGGGTGTTGGTGGTCTCGTCGGGCACCGGCGCGCCTGGCGCGAACGTGTCCGAGCGCAGCTCGAAGGCAGGGACTTGCGGCAGCAGGGCGTACGGGTCTGGGGCCTGGGGGCGGTCCAACGGCTGCATGGCATCTCCTCAACGACGGTGTTCGTAACCCCATCATGGCCTGTCCGGGGCGTCATGGGGAGTCAGCCGCGCCAGCCCGGAGGTGTTGGTCTCCAGGGCTCACAGTGGTCGACGCCGGTTCGGTGACCCGCGCACGCTGACACCGAGCTGGAGGCCTCGGCCAGAACGTCGCTCGTGCAGGCCGTGATCATCTACCTCACCGGCAATACCGCTGGTGCTGTTCTCCTCACCCCCGCCGGCACCGTCGAGCTTGCCTCGCCGGTGGTCTGACCGCCGTCGGCCTCAGGCCTGCTATCGCCGCCTCCGTCGTCGTGCTGTTCCGGGTGCTCACCACTGGCTGCGCATCCCCTTCGGCTGGACCGCCATGCGGGTCGTGCAACGCCGCGGCGACCTGTAACCCTCCCGCCATCGCTGAGGTGGGCCACGACATGTGCGTCACGATCGCCACCGACCTGCGCGACGGTGACAGAGCTCTTGCCACGCGGGAGGTGGTGGTCCTCTGCCTTGGTCTCGTCGAGGATGCGGTTGAGATCCTCGACTCCATCGTGCGCTGAGACGACAGCGCAGGATAAGGACTGGGTGCCCTGGCACTGCGGTGGCACGATGGTGACGCGGCGACCGTGGGCGGTGACCGTGGCTCTGGCGGACGAGGTTCGCTGGGGCGCGGGGGTTGGCAGACACGCCCTTCGGGCAGCGAGTCGCCCAGATGGCGCTGCGACGAGGTGGCAGACGCAGAGATAGTTAGTTAAAGTAATGAGTTAGGGTAACTAGTTTTGGGGACGGAGGTGCGCCAGTGAGCAAGACTGTGGAGCAGATGCCCGGTGACGAGCTGTCGGTCGACGGTGAGGTGGGGACCGAGGCGCACGAGCTGCGACGGGCTCTGGCGCTGGCGGCGCGCCGCGTGCGGGCTGAGCGGGGCGCGGCGGACCTGCCCGATCCGCAGTTCAACGTGCTGGCGCTGCTCGCGGCCCACGGTGCGACCACCCCAGGGCAGCTGGCCGAGCTCGAGCGGGTGCAGCGGCCGTCGATGACCCGCACGATCGCCTGCCTGGTCGACCGGGGGCTGGTCGCCAAGCAGGAGAGCCCGGACGACGGGCGGCAGGTGCTCGTGGCGCTGACCGGCTCCGGACGCGCCGAGGTAGCAGAGACCCGCCGCCGGCGTGACGCCTGGCTGTCACGACGCCTCGCCGAGATGCCCGACGACGAGCGGGCCTGCCTCGCGCAGGCCGCGGTGCTGCTGCGACGGATGGCCCAGTCATGACGAGCCAGACCACAGGCCGCAGCGCCACGTTCTCGTCGTTGCGCTACCGCGGGTACCGGCTGTGGTTCGCCGGTGCGCTGGTGTCCAACGTCGGCACGTGGATGCAGCGGGTCGCCCAGGACTGGCTGGTGCTGACCGTCCTCACGCACAACTCGGGGGTCGCCGTCGGGATCACCACCGCCTTGCAGTTCGGCCCGGTGCTGGTGCTCACCCCGATCGCCGGGGTGATCGCCGACCGGGTCGACCGGCGGCGGATGCTCATGGTGACCCAGGGTTCGATCGGGGTGCTCGCCGGCGTCATGGGGGCGCTGGTGCTCTCCGGTCACGCCCAGCTGTGGCAGGTGTACCTCGCCGCCGCCGGGCTGGGGGTCGCCGCAGCGTTCGACGGTCCGGTGCGCCAGACGTTCGTCGCCGAGCTGGTCCCTGGCTCGCAGCTGTCCAACGCGGTCGGTCTCAACGCAGCGTCGTTCAACGCGGCGCGGCTGGTCGGCCCGGCGGTCGCCGGGGCGACGATCGCCGCGGTGGGTACCGGTTGGGTGTTCGTGATCAACGCGGCGTCGATGGCCGGCACGGTCGGGGCGCTGGTCGCCATGCGTCCGACGGACCTGCACCCGGTGCCGTCGGCGTCACGCGAGCCCGGCCAGCTGCGCGAAGGCCTGGCGTACCTGCGCTCACGCCGCGACATCCTGGTGATCATGGCCGTGGTCGGTGTGGTCTCGACGTTCGGCCTGAACTTCCAGCTGACGTCGGCGATGATGGCGCGCGTCGAGTTCGGCCAGGACGCTGGTGCGTACGGGCTGCTCGGCTCGATCCTGGCCATCGGGTCGCTGACCGGTGCCCTGCTGGCCGCCCGGCGGACGCGTCCGCGGGTGCGGCTGGTCATCGCCGCGGCGTTCGGGTTCGCGGCAGCCACCGGGGTGCAGGCGCTCATGCCCACGTTCTGGTCGTACGCGCTTGCCGGGATCCCGGTGGGGCTCACAGCGCTGACCATGCTCACCGCAGCGAACGCAGCGATCCAGACGTCCACCCCGCCGCAGGTCCGTGGCAGGGTGATGGCCCTGTACATGATGGTGCTGCTCGGTACGAACCCGATCGGGTCGCCACTGGTCGGCTGGATCGGCGAGACCTTGGGTCCACGCTGGTCGATCGGTGTCGGGAGCCTCGCGTCGCTGGCCGTCGCGGTCGCCGCCACCATGTGGGCCCGCAAGGCCTGGCACGTCCAGGTGAGCGTGCAGTGGCACCGACCCCACCTGGAGATCAGCCGTGCCGAACCTGACGTGCCCAGCGGTGGTCCTCACGTCCCCGCTCCGCGACCCACCAAGGCACCGGTGCCAGTGTGACCCTGGATCCGCCGACCCTGGACCCTCACGCGCGGGATGTCGTCTTGCTTCGGGCCGCGATTCGAGATGTGATGGGATTATGGCTACCACCGAGTTCAACGGCACCTCCATCCAGACCGCTGGCGACCTGCCCTCCGTCGGGACCCAGCTGCCCCCCTTCGTCCTGACTGGCGCAGACCTGGGCGACGTCACGTCCGCGAGCCTCGAAGGCCGCCGGGTCGTCTTCAACATCTTCCCGAGCATCGACACGAGCGTGTGCGCCACCTCGGTGCGCCAGTTCAACCAGCGCGCCGCGTCCCTGCCCAACACCACAGTCGTGTGCGCGTCGAACGACCTGCCGTTCGCCCTCGGCCGCTTCTGCGCCGCCGAAGGTATCGAGAACGTCGTGACGGCGTCAGCCTTCCGTTCCTCCTTCGGCGACGACTACGGCGTCCTCATGGTCGACGGCCCCCTGGAGGGCCTCCTCGCCCGCGCCATCGTCATCGCTGACGCCCAAGGCACGGTCCGTTACGTCGAGCTGGTCCCGTCCATCGCCCAGGAACCTGACTACGACGCGGCCGTCGCCGCAGTCCAGGCCGCCTGACCCACCATCAGCCTGGCAAGACAACACAGCATGCCTACGGGTTTCGTGGCGCAGGCACGGTGGTTCTCGGTCTGCGCCGTTTTCGCCTGTGGCGGTGCTGAGAGCCATGTCGACGGTTATGGCCGATGGCGCACCGGCCGGTAGCCTGACCACTGCGCGTCGCGTGACTTGTGCGTGCTGGCGGGAGAGCGGGGTTGGTCGGCGCCGGGCCGCAGCGGTCTGCGTTCCCAACACGACCAGCCGTGCGTCGTGCAAGGCGACATCGTGGGGCATGGTCGCCACCCGTTCGGGGTAGTTGGTGTTTCAGTCTGAAACATTTGTGACAGCCCGAAACATATGTGTCGAGACTGTGACAGGAGATGGTTCTAGAAGGCGTCGCCATCGGGTAACATCCTAGTCGCGGAATAGTGGACGAGGAAGGTTCCAGGATGGTTGGGACGGTGTACCGGCAGGTTGCCGACTCAGAGCTTGAGGCAGCCTATCGGCGCGCACGGGAGACGTTCAGGTACTTTTGGCGCGAGTGGTACTTCGAGCAGCGGCGTATCGTCTCTGGGTTCGACGGGGCGTTTGTCAAGGTGGCGTTCGGCGAGGGAGCCGGGGCCGACGAACGCGTCGAGCACATGTGGATCGGTGACGTCGACTTCGACGGCGAGACCGTCCGGGGAACCCTGATCAACGATCCTGTCGAGCTGAGCAACGTCCGCCAGCACGACCGCGTCGCGGTGCCCCTGGGGCAGGTGAGCGACTGGCTCATCTACGGCCACGAGACCATCGGAGGGTTCACCGTCCAGGTGATGCGGTCGCGGATGTCGCGCAGAGAACGCTCCGAGCATGACAGGGCGTGGGGCGTCGACTTCGGCAACCCCAACGAGGTCAACCTCGTCGCAGGCCAGAAGGAGCACCCCGAGTACCTCGTCGAGCACCCGATGTGCCTCAACTGCCGCGACGGTTACGTCCGAGACTTCCTCCCGCTCATCCAAGAGCTAGGCCAACGTGACGAGAAGGGCTTCACCGAGCTGCACCGCCAAGCCCTCGCCGGCAACCTCGCCTTCGTCGAAGCACTCATCGCTGTAGGTGCCGACCCCCGCGTCAGGACCCCCGCCGGCAAGACCCCCCTCGACCTTGCCCGCTCCATCGGCTGGCAGCACGTCGCCGACTTCCTCGCACAATGTCCCGGGGCCCGCACGCGCCGCAGATCAGCATGAGTGGTCTCTCGCGACGAGAAACACTGATCGCATCCACGCCGTAGATGTCGGGTCGTGACTTTCGAAAACGCCAATAGAATTCACCGGTGGTGGCCTGGCGGATTGCGGAAGGTACGGCTGGCCAGGCTACGTGTGTGGAAATAGTTCATTGCATCGGTCCTAAGACGCCTCGCCACATATGGTGGATGTGCTCGGCGAACTCCCTGGCCGACCGGAGGGTGACATCCCATCGGCCTCCGACGTCGTCGGCTCTCGCACCGTGGCCACGGCGCTGGTCAGCCAGCACCCCCGCCTACCAGGACCGGCTGGACGGGACAAGTCGAGGAAGGTGGCGCCTCACCCGGTTGGCCTAAACAACGACGGACCGCCGGTGTGGACCTGGGCGGGGACCTTTTAGCTTGTGCGGCCCGCCGACGAACGGTCTGGGTGATGTTGCGAGATCAGAGAGGTACCAGTGCCACCCGGCGAGAGGTGATCGCCCGTCGGGGTATTGGCCTTGTCATCGTGGCGGTGGCCGCACTGGTGGCGTTGGTCGTGTGGATAGGGGTCTCGCTGGCAGTGCCGGTAGTTCCGAACCCGCGCCAGGGGACGGTGGGGTCGCTGCGGGTCGTCTTCGACACGTACGGGCCGTCCGTGGCGCAGATCCTGGTGGCGACCGGGGGGATCTTGGCGCTGGCCGCAGGTGTCACCTTCGTGGAGTCCAAGATCGCCACACGGTACCGGCGCTCGGACGACGAGGACGCCACACCGTTGTCGCCGCGGGTGGTCATGGGGCACACCCGAGGCGTTTACGCAGGTCCGGTGACGATCACTGTGCTCGTCCCGGCACACAACGAAGAGAGTGTGCTCCCGGTGTCGCTGCCTGCGCTGATGTCGCAGTCTCGTCCGCCAGACCGGGTGATCGTCGTGGCCGACAACTGCACCGACCGGACAGTCGAGGTCGCACGCAACCTCGGGGCGTGGGTCGTGGAGTCCGTGGGCAACACCAAGAAGAAAGCCGGGGCGCTCAACCAGGCGCTGAAGATGCTCCTGCCGACCCTCGGCGACAACGACACCATCATGGTCGCCGACGCTGACACCGCCCTCGACGACGGTTTCCTGGCCGAAGCCGAACGACGTTTCACTGTCGACCGCGGGCTCATGGCCATCGGTGGGCTGTTCTACGGCGAGGAGGGGCACGGGCTGCTCGGCCTGTTCCAGCGCAACGAGTACACCCGGTACAGCCGTGACGTGAAACGCCGCCGTGGCCAGGTGTTCGTACTGACAGGGACCGCGTCGGTCTTCCGTTCCCGTGCGTTGCGGACTGTCGCCGAGCACCGCGGCACCACGATCCCCGGAGTCGCCGGCGACGTGTACGACACATCAGCCCTCACCGAGGACAACGAGCTGACGATCGCCTTGAAGTCGCTGGGCGCGCTCATGATCTCCCCGTCGGGCTGCACTGTGGTGACCGAGCTCATGCCAGCGTGGAAGAACCTGTGGGTGCAGCGTCTGCGCTGGCAGCGCGGCGCCCTGGAGAACGTCGGGGCATATGGCCTGACACGCGCGACCTTGCGGTACTGGGCCCAACAGCTGGGCCTGGCCTATGGCGTCGTCGCGCTGACCGCCTATGTGACGGCGGCACTCTTGCTCGCGCTCGCCGTCGACCGTTGGGTCTGGTTGCCGTTCTGGTTGGCCCTGGGGCAGGTGTTCGTCGTCGAGAGGGTGGTCACGGTCTGGGCCGGAGGTGTGCGTGCCCGGGTTGTCGCGGCGGTGCTGCTCCCTGAGCTGGTCTACGCGTTCTTCCTCAACATGGTGTTCGTGCGTGCCGTGTGGGATATCTCCGCCGGGCGCGAGGCCGAGTGGAAACACGTGGTGCCCAAGACCGCGCCCACCGTGGGCCCAGCGGCGGTCCCGGCCACGGTGGCACGGGTTCCCCAGCCCAGGTCCGCTCCTGCGGCACGGCCAGTCCCGACCCAGACCGCCATGCCGATCCCCACCCAGCCCGCCATGCCTGTTCCCACCCAGACCGCCATGCCTGTTCCCACCCAGACCCCCCGGCCGCGGCCCGTCGGTGTGCCAGCCTCGCTGCAACCTGTCGTGCCCCACCGTGTGCCGCCGGCCGGGGTGCCGCACCAGCGTGACCGGGCGGGCGCACCTCAACCTGGGAGGTCTCGGTCGTGATCACCATGGTCCCTGCAGGAGTCTTGCTGCCAGCGCAGGTGCTGCAGACCAACGTTTTTGCCACCCTGTCGACGTTCGTGGCGGTCAACACCGTCATGTTCACCGCCCTGGCTGTGGCCAAGCTCTTGCCGCGGCTGCACCCAGGGTCGTGGTTCCGCAGCCCGAACCAGCGCAGCGAGACCCGCAGCATCTACCCTGACCACGCAGGCGACCTGGGCCCGCGCCCGCGTCGCAAGTGACCGCGTCAGGGGATGACGAGGACTTTGCCGGTGGTGGTGCGCCCTTCGAGGGCGCGGTGGGCTTCAGCGGCTCTGTCCAGGGGGAACGTAGCGCCGACGTGGATCTTGAGAGGGCCGCCGGCGACGAGGCTGAACAGGTCCGAGGTACGGGTGGTGAGCTCTTCGCGGGTGGCGGTGTAGGCGCCGAGGGAGGGACGGGTCAAAAAGACCGAACCGGCGGCGTTGAGGCGTTGGGGGTCGAAGGGGGCGACCTGGCCGGAGGCGGCGCCGAACAGCACCAGGGTGCCGCGGGGGCACAACGACGCCAGGGAGGCGTCGAACGTGGACGCACCGACACCGTCGTACACCACGTCCACGCCACGACCACCGGTCAGGGCGCGGACCGCGGCAGGAAGGTCGGTGGTCATGTCGTCGAGCTCGGTGTAGCGGATGACCTGGTCGGCTCCGGCGTCACGTGCCAGGGCCTCTTTGGCGGCGGTGCCGACAGTCGCGATCACCCGGGCGCCGCGGATCGTGGCGATCTGGGTCAGCAGCAGTCCGACCCCACCTGCGCCAGCGTGGACGAGCACCACGTCACGGGGGCCGAGCGACACCGTCGACGTGGCCAGGTAGTGCGCCGTGAGCCCTTGCAGCATCGTCGCGGCGGCGGTGCGGTCGTCGATAGTGCCCGGGACGCGCACGACGTGAGCGGCCTGGACCAGCTGCAGCTGGGCGTAGGACCCGGCTGACTCTGCCCAGGCCACCCGGTCACCGACAGACAGCGACGTCACCTGGTCACCGACCGCGACGACCTTGCCCGCACCCTCGCACCCCACGACGTGGGGGAACGCCATGGGGTACTGCCCGCAGCGTCGGTAGGTGTCGATGTAGTTGACCCCCGCTGCGGCGACCCTCACCAGCACCTGGTCCGGTCCGGGCTCAGGGTCGGGCATGGTACGCAGCTCAAGGACCTCAGGACCGCCCGCGGCGGCAGCGACGATGGCGCGCACAGAACCACAGTGCCAGGCCAGCTGCCAGATGTCACGGCAGTCCCACGCTGTTAGGGCCAGGTGGACTACTACCAGGCCACCGCTGTCGGCACAGCCTGGTCGGCGCTGACCTGCCGCGAATGAGTTTTCATCCTGGTGTATGTTCATGCGTATGACGTTCACAGTGGCTGTCGCGGGAGCTTCGGGGTACGCCGGGGGAGAGATGCTGCGGTTGCTCGCCACGCACCCGCAGGCACGTGTCGGTGCGCTGACTGCGGCGTCCAGCGCGGGAACGGTGCTGGGCCAGCACCACCGGCACATCCGGTCCCTGTGCGACCGGGTGCTGGTGCCCACCGACGTCGAGGCGCTGGCCGGGCACGACGTGGTCGTCCTGGCCTTGCCGCACGGGGCGTCGGGGGCTGTTGCCGCCGAGCTGGAGCAGGCCGGGTGCGACCCTGTCGTGCTCGACCTGGGTGCCGACCACCGCCTCGTCGACGCAGGTGACTGGCGCGCGTACTACGGCAGCGAACATGCCGGGACCTGGACCTACGGTATGCCCGAGCTGTTCCGCGCCGCGGGAGCGACCCAGCGTGAACGGTTGGCAGCCACGCACCGCATCGCCGTGCCGGGGTGCAACGTCACCGCGGTGACGTTCGGGCTCCAGCCGGGGGTCGCGGCCCAGATCATCGACACGTCCGACCTGGTCGCCGTCCTGGCTGTGGGGTACTCCGGGGCGGGCAAGGCACTCAAACCGCACCTGCAGGCTGCTGAGGCCCTGGGGTCTGCTGCGCCGTACGCCGTCGCCGGCACCCACCGGCACATCCCCGAGATCGTCCAGAACCTGCGTGCAGCAGGAGCCGACGAGGTCGCGGTCTCTTTCACACCCGTCCTGGTGCCGATGTCGCGGGGGATCTTGGCCACGGCCACCGCACCAGTCGGTGCGGGGGTGACCACCGAGCAGGTCCGCGAGGTGTGGCGTGCTGCCTACGCCGACGAGCCGTTCGTCGACGTCTTGCCCGACGACGTGTGGCCCACCACCGCCATGGTCGCCGGGGCCAACACTGCCCTGGTCCAGGTCGCCGTGGACGCCAAGGCCGGACGCGTGGTCACCATCACCGCCATCGACAACCTCGTCAAAGGCACCGCCGGGGCGGCGGTGCAGTCGATGAACCTGGCACTGGGGCTGCCCGAGAGCACCGGTCTGGTCGTCGAGGGTGTTGCCCCATGACGTTCCCTGGAACGATGGTCTTTGACAACATGGCACTGTTAACTCGTCGTGTACAACCGACGGCTGAGAGGACTTTCTCATGAGCGTCACCGCACCAGCAGGGTTCCGGGCTGCGGGGGTCACCGCCGGGCTGAAAGCCTCAGGCCAGCCCGACCTGGCCCTCGTCGTCAACGACGGGCCGTCGCAGGTCGCCGCAGGGGTGTTCACGTCCAACAGGGTTGTCGCGGCGCCAGTCGTCTGGTCGCGCCAGGCGGTCGCTGACGGGACGGCTCGTGCTGTGGTGCTCAACTCCGGGGGTGCCAACGCCTGCACCGGCGCCCAAGGTCTCGCTGACTCGCGCCGCACCGCTGAGCACCTGGCCGCAGCCCTGGGTGCCGACCCCGAGGACGTGCTGGTCTGCTCCACAGGGCTGATCGGTGTGCTGCTGCCGATGGACGCTGTGCTGGCCGGGGTGGACCTGGCCGTCACGGTGCTCGACGACGACGGCGAGCAGGCCGCGACCGCCATCATGACCACCGACACCGTCGCCAAACAGGTTGTCGTCGACGGTGACGGGTGGTGCGTGGGCGGGATGGCCAAAGGCGCGGGGATGCTCGCCCCGGGTTTGGCGACCATGCTCGTCGTGCTGACCACCGACGCGGACGTCGATGCGGCCACAGCCGACGCCGTGCTGCGAGAGGTCGTCGAGACGACGTTCGACAGGGTCGACTCCGACGGTTGTATGTCGACCAACGACACTGTGCTCCTGCTCGCATCAGGTGCCTCGGCCCGCACCCCCGACCGTGCGTCGTTCACCGCTGCTGTCCACGAGGCGTGCGCCGCCTTGGCCCGGGCCTTGGTCGCCGACGCCGAGGGGGCCACCCACGACATCGCGGTGACCGTCGTCAACGCCTCTGACGAGACTGCAGCAGTGGCGGTCGCCCGCGCGGTGACCCGCTCCAACCTGTTCAAGGCGGCGGTGTTCGGCAACGACCCGAACTGGGGGAGGGTGCTGTCAGCAGCCGGGACTGTCCCGCCAGACGTCGCGCCGTACGACGCAGACATGATGGACGTCACGATCAACGGCGTCCAGGTGTGCCGGGCTGGCGGTGTCGGCGACCCACGTGAGCAGGTTGACCTGGCCGCTGCCCGTGAGGTCCGCGTCGAGGTCGACCTGCACGCTGGTTCCGCGTCTGCCACGGTGTGGACCAACGACCTGACCCACGACTACGTCCACGAGAACAGCGCATACTCCACATGAGCGACACCAACGACACCAACGACACCAGCGACACCGACGGCGCCGCCGACACCGACAGCACCGACACCGACAGCACCGACACCCCGGCCGTCGACCCTGGCTTCTACTTCGACACCCGTACCGACCTGCGGCCCGACCAGAAGGCGGAGGTGCTCATCCAGGCCCTGCCGTGGTTGCAGCGCTTCAACGGTTCGCTCGTCGTGGTCAAGTACGGCGGGAACGCCATGATCGACGACACCCTCAAACGTGCTTTCGCCGAAGACATGGTGTTTTTGCACCAGGTCGGGATGAAACCGGTCATCGTGCACGGCGGGGGGCCCCAGATCGGCGCCATGCTCAAACGCCTGGGTATCCCCAGCGAGTTCCGTGGAGGGTTCCGCGTCACCACCCCGGCGACGATGGACGTGGTGCGTATGGTCCTGACTGGGCAGGTCTCACGTGACCTGGTCGGGCTGCTCAACGCCCACGGCCCGCATGCTGTGGGCCTGTCGGGGGAGGACGGCGCCTTGTTCGGTGCCCGGCGTCGTGAGGTGCTCGTCGATGGTGCCCCGGTCGACGTCGGGCTCGTCGGCGACGTCGAGCAGGTCAGCCCCGCCGCTGTCTTGGACCTCCTGGACGCCGGCCGTATCCCCGTGGTCTCCACTGTCGCCCCCGACCTCGACGACCCGACCCAGGTGCTCAACGTCAACGCCGACTCCGCGGCAGCAGCCCTGGCTGTGGCCCTCGGCGCACGTAAGCTCGTCATCCTCACCGATGTCGAGGGCCTGTACGGCGACTGGCCGGACCGCACCACGCTCATCAGACGGCTGCGCGCCTCCCAGCTCGCCGGGCTGCTGCCCAGCCTGGACACGGGGATGCGCCCGAAGATGGAGGCGTGCCTGCGTGCGGTGCGCGGGGGAGTCTCACGTGCCCACGTCATCGACGGCCGCGCCCCCCACTCGGTCCTGGTCGAGGTGTTCACGTCCGATGGGATCGGCACCATGGTCTTCCCCGACGCCGAGCAGGCAGCACGCCCGCCGACCTCACCGGTGCCCGTGGTGCCCGAGGGCCGCGACTGGCAGGTCTTCGCCCAGCAGCTGTTCGCCCAGCAGCGCTCCGAGCACGAACCCCTGCCCGGGCAGGAGCCCGCGCCATGACCGACCAGCCAGCCGACGGGCAGCAGTGGACCCAGCGGTACACCGACGCGCTCATGGACACCTTCGGCCCGCCGCAACGGGTCCTGGTCCGTGGTGAAGGGGTGTGGGTGGTCGACGCCGACGGCCACCGGTACCTGGACCTGCTCGGCGGGATCGCGGTCAACGTCCTGGGGCACGCCCACCCAGAGCTGACCGAGGCCATCAGCAACCAGCTGCGCACCCTCGGGCACGTGTCGAACTTTTTCGCCACACCCACCCAGATCACCTTGGCCGAACGCCTGCTCGAGCTGGCCAGGGCGCCGCGCGGTTCGAAAGTGTTCTTCACCAGCTCCGGCACCGAGGCGGTCGAGGCGGCGGTCAAGCTCACACGCAGGCACAGCGACGGCCGACGTCCGCGGGTGCTGGCCCTGGAAGGAGCGTTCCACGGGCGCAGCCTCGGGGCGCTCGCTCTCACGCACAAACCGGCCTACCGCGAACCGTTCGAACCGCTGGGCACAACAGTGGAGTTCCTGCCGTTCGGCGACACCGAAGCGCTCCAGAGCGCCTTCGCCGCCGACGGGTTCGACGTCGCCGCGCTGTTCGTCGAACCGGTCCAAGGTGAGGCGGGGGTGCGTCCGCTGCCACCCGGTTACCTGGCCCTGGCCCGGAGGCTGACCCGCGCGCACGGTTCCCTGCTGGTGCTCGACGAGATCCAGTGCGGAATGGGCCGCACCGGTACCTGGTTCGCCCACCAGCACCCCGGCGACGAGGTCGTGCCCGACGCCATGACCGTCGCCAAGGGCCTGGGCGGTGGGTTCCCCGTCGGGGCGCTCATCACCTACGGTTCGCGCGTTTCTCGGCTGCTCGGACGCGGCCAGCACGGCACCACCTTCGGCGGCAACCCGGTGGCCGCCGCAGCGGGGTTGGCCGTCATCGACGCCATCTAGCGCGACCACCTGCTCGCCGACGTCCACCACCTGGGCCACAGCTGGCGCGCGGACCTGCGTGCCGTGGACCACCCGCTGGTGCACCAGGTGCGCGGCGCAGGCCTGCTCATCGGTGTCGAGCTCGTCGCCCCTGTGGCCGCCGCTGTGGTCACCCGTGCCCTGGACGCGGGGATCATCGTCAACGCCGCCACCCCCACGACGCTGCGCCTGGCCCCCCCGTACATCCTGACCAGCGACGAGGCTGACCTGTTCACACAGTTCCTCGCCGAGCTGCCCACCGACCCTGAGGACCTGTGACCATGCGGCACTTCCTGCGAGACGACGACCTGACCCCGCGAGAGCAGACCGCGGTGCTGGAGATGACCGCGACGCTGCGTGCTGACCGGTTCGCCCTGCGTCCCCTGGACGGGCCGAGATCTGTGGCCGTGATCTTCGACAAACCGACGTTACGCACCCAGGTGTCGTTCGTCACCGCCATCGTCGAGCTCGGCGGGTACCCCATGGTGGTCGACGGGAACCTCGCCAAGATCGGGGTGCGTGAATCTATCTCCGACGTGGCCAACGTCCTGGGCCGGCAGATGACAGCCATCGTGTGGCGCACCCACGCGCAGTCGCGGATCGAAGAGATGGCCGCAGTCGCCGGTGTCCCGGTGATCAATGCCCTGACCGACTCTTACCACCCGTGCCAGGTGCTCGCGGACCTGGCGACCGTGGCCCAGCACCGCGGCGGGGTCGGTGCGCTGGCCGGGCAGACCTTGGCGTACGTCGGCGACGGGTCGAACAACATGGCGCACTCGTACCTGCTCGGCGGGGCTACCGCCGGGATGCACGTGCGGATCGGCTGCCCAGGGATCTTCGTCCCCGACCCGCGGATCGTCGCCGACGCGACAGCCCGCGCGGCGCAGACCGGCGGTTCGGTCACGGTGCTCGACGACCGCGACCAGACCCTGGCGGGGGCTGACGTGGTCGCCACCGACACGTGGGTGTCCATGGGCCGCGAGGACGAGGCAGCCCAGCGCGAGGCTCCTTTCGTGCCGTTCCGTCTCGACGCAGGGGGGATGGCCCTGGCCGCACCGGACGCGATCGTCTTGCACTGCCTGCCTGCTTACCGTGGCAAAGAGGTCACCGCTGAAGTCCTCGACGGCCCCCAGTCGGTCATCTGGGACGAGGCTGAGAACCGCCTCCACGCCCAGAAGGCGATCTTGGCCTTCCTCCTCGACAACGTCTGACCGTCAGATGAGACCACGAACGTCGTAGGTTTATGACGAAACGTCCGTTATGGTTGAGCGCCACCTGGACTCGGAGGACCTGTCATGCCTCAACCTGGACGATCCATCGTCGCGATATCGGCTGTCGGAGCGCTGGTCGGTGGTGCGGTGGTCATGGCTGCTTGCACCAAAACCCCGTGGGCCCAGACGGCAACCCCGTCGACCTCGGCTGGCCTCGAGGCGTACTACTCGCAAAAGCTGGACTGGCACGCGTGCGACGACCCCAAGTTCTCCACCGGCGTTCCAGAGATCGACGAGACTCTCGGCCTGGAGAAGCTCGAGTGCGCGTGGCTGACGGTGCCGCTGGACTACGCCCAACCGTCCGGGGAGACGATCGAGCTCGCGCTGGCCCGGTCGGTGGCCGCCAGCTCCAAGGGCTCTGTCGTCATCAACCCCGGTGGGCCCGGCGGGTCAGGGGTCGAGATGGTGCCCTCGCTGGTCAAGAGAGCCGGCCCTGACCTGGTCCGGTCGCTGGACGTCGTGGGCTTCGACCCACGGGGCGTGGGGCGCTCGGCCCCTGTGGACTGCGTCACCGACGACGAGCTGGACGCCTACCTGTCCACCGACTACGACACCTCGACCGCCAAGGGTGTGGCCCAGGCCCAGGCCGCCGCGGACGCGTTCGCCGCCGGGTGCGGCGAGCACACCGGTGCGCTGCTGGGCCACGTCGACACGATCTCGGCCGCACGCGACATCGACATCCTGCGTGAGGCTCTGGGCGACGACACGTTGACCTATCTCGGTTTCTCCTACGGCACCCAGCTGGGAGCGACCTACGCGTCGTTGTTCCCTGACAAAGTCGGACGCATGGTGCTCGACGGGGCGGTCGACCCGACAGTGACACCCGGCGAGAAGTCGGTGGTCCAGGCCGGTGGTTTCGAGTCGGCGCTGCGCGCCTACGTCACCGACTGCCTGACGTTGGCCGAGTGCCCGCTGTCAGGGTCTGTGGACGAGGCCATGGCCCAGGTCGTGGCTGTGGTCGACGGAGCCGAGGCCAGCCCGCTGCCCACCGGCACGCCCCGACCGCTCACCGGTGAGCTGGCCATGACCGGGATCATCGCCCCGTTGTACGACAAGGAGGACGGCTGGGGTTTCCTCACGATGGGGCTGACAGGTGCCATCAAGCACAACGACGGCTCGGTACTCTTGCTCGTCGCTGACCTGTTGTACAACGACCGCTGCCACGACCCGCTATGCTCGGAGGACAAAGGTTTCTTCTCCAACTCGACGGAGGCGCACGTCGCGATCCGCTGCGCTGATGCCCGTGACGAGGCTGACCCGGCCACTGTCGCCGCCCTGAACGAGCAGATCATGCAGGTCGCCCCGACCCTGGGCAAGTACTTCGTCGACGTGGGCGTGGATTCCTGTGCTGCCTGGCCCACACCTGTGGTTCCACGTCTGGACTCGTACGCGGGTATCGGCGCCGGGCCCATAGTCGTCATCGGTACCACCAACGACCCGGCGACCCCCTACGAGTGGGCAGTCGCCTTGTCTGAGTACCTCGACGAAGGGGTGCTGGTCACCTACAAAGGCGAGGGTCACACCGCTTACCTCTCCGCTGGGGAGTGCGTCCAGAGCGCTGTGGACGACTTCCTCGTCAACGGCAAGCTCCCTTCCAACGGACTGACCTGCTGAGGGTAGGCTCCTGGCAATTCGGCTGGGTTCGTGAAAGGCTCGGCCTTGCCGAGACCACTGCCTCCCCGCCGGAAGGACCGCCGCCATGGGCACGTACGCCGTCACCGACCCTGCGACCGGTGAGGTCGTCGAGACCTTCCCCACTGCGACCGACGAGCAGATCGAGCAGGCGCTCGCTGGGGCGTGGGCCGCCGCCAAGGGTTGGGCGCGTTCGACCACTGTGGCCGAACGTGCGGCGCTGGTGCGACGGGTCGCTGACCTGCATATCGAGCGCAAGGACGAGCTCGGCGCGATCATCGCCCGCGAGATGGGCAAACCGCTGGCCGACGCTGTGGGGGAGGCGGAGTTCGCCGGCGACATCTACGGGTACTACGCCGACAACGCCGAGCGGCTGCTGGCCGACGAGCCTGTCGAGCTGATCTCCGGGGGAGAGGGGACAGCGGTCGTCAGGCGGTCCCCGCTGGGTGTGCTCGTGGGGGTTATGCCGTGGAACTTCCCGTACTACCAGGTCGCCCGGTTCGCCGGCCCGAACCTGTGCGTGGGCAACCCTGTCATCCTCAAGCACGCCTCCCAGTGCCCCGAGTCGTCGGCGGCGATCGGCCAGATCCACACCGACGCGGGATTTGGCGCAGGTGCGTTCACCAACGTGTACGCCAGCACCGACCAGGTCGCCGCGATGATCGCCGACCCGCGGGTCGTGGGTGTCTCGCTCACCGGTTCTGAGGCCGCAGGTGTCGCTGTGGCCGAGGTCGCTGCGCGCAACCTCAAGAAGGTCGTCCTCGAGCTCGGTGGCTCTGACCCGTTCATCGTGCTGTCGACCGACGACCTGGACGCGACAGTCGCCGACGCGGTCGCTGCGCGGATGGACAACACCGGCCAGTCCTGCAACGGCGCGAAGCGTTTCGTGGTGGCGGCTGACCTGTACGACGCTTTCGTCGAGAAGTTCACCGCCGAGATGAAAGCTGCCGCCGAGGGCATCACTCCTTTGTCGTCGGTCAGCGCCGCGCAGTTCCTGGGCAACCAGGTCGACACAGCAGTCGCCCAGGGCGCCCGTTTCGAATCCGCAGGCAAGCGCGAGGGAGCGTTCTTCCCCGCCGGGGTGCTCACCGACGTGACGGTCGACAACGAGGTGTACCACCAAGAGCTGTTCGGCCCTGTCGCCATGGTCCTGAAAGCGTCGTCGGAGGACGAGGCCGTGGCCATCGCCAACGACACCCCCTTCGGTCTCGGCTCCTACCTGTACACCACCGACCGTGAGCAGGCCGACCGCGTCGCCGACAAGATCGACGCCGGTATGGTCTACGTCAACTGTGTCCTCGCCGACGCTGTCGAGCTGCCCTTCGGCGGTATCAAACGCTCCGGTTTCGGCCGCGAGCTCGGCCACCTCGGCATCGAAGAGTTCGTCAACAAAAAACTCATCCGCATCGGCTGACCCCCAGGCTTTGCTGCGGCTGTCAGCCAGCCGTCCGCACGACGGAGAGCCGGTCGAGGCGTTCGAGGATCACCCCTTCACGCAGGGCCCACGGGCAGATCTCGAGCGTCGTCAGGTTGAAGATGTCCATGCACGCCTCGGCGACGAGGGCCCCGGGGACGATCTGGTGGACCCGGCTCAGGCTCACCCCCGGCAGCGAGCACAGCTGTGAGCGGGACATGGCGATGAGCCGGGGGAAGCGTTCGCGCAGGCCCTCCAGGGGCAGCTCGCGGTGGACCAGCAGACCGTCACCCGACGGCGCGGCACCGCAGATACGGGCGAGGCTGCGGAAAGTCTTGGAGGTGGCGACCGCCTTGTCGGGGACGCCTGCGCGTATCAGGTGCCCGGCGTCACGGGCGATATCAGCACGGATCTGCTTACGCAGGTCGCGCAGCGTCTTGTCGTCGAGACCCCCGTCGGTGAACACCTGGGCGAGCCGGGCCGCCCCCAGGGGCAGCGAGCGTGCCACGTCTGGTGCTTCGTCGCTGCCGGTGGCCAGCTCCAGCGAACCGCCGCCGATGTCGAACACCGCCAACCGTCCCGCGGACCAGCCGAACCACCGGCGCACCGCCAGGAAAGTCAGCCGGGCCTCGTCCTCGCCGTCCAGGACGGTGAGCGTCACCCCGGTGCGCTTGGCCACATTCTCGAGCACATCGTCGGTGTTGCCGGCGTCGCGCACCGCCGAGGTGGCGAAACCGAGCATCTCCGAGCAGCCCTTGTCTTCGGCGACCCGCATCGACTCGCGGACGAAGCTGGTCAGCGCCTCGATCCCTTGCTGGCTGACCGCGCCGGACTCGTCGAGGTGCTCGGCGAGCCGCAGGGGCTGCTTGTAGGAGTACGCCGGGAGTGGCGCCGCCCCCCCATGGGCGTCGACCACGAGAAGGTGACCAGTGTTGGAGCCGATGTCAAGCACACCCAGCCGCATACCTCCAGGTTACCGTCCTCGTGCCCGGTGTGTCCCCCCTGGGCGGTACTTGGAAGGGATCAGCGATGACAGATGCGTTATGGTCTCAAGACACAGATCCGCGAGGCCAAGGTGAGGAGCCGCGATGCACGGCACGAGACGACAGCTGGTGAGGGGGCGGATCGCAGCGGTGGCGGCGTGCGCCGCGCTGGCGGCGGCGGGCTGTGCCTCGTCCTCCGGTGGGAGTGCGACCGTCGACCCGGATGCGACGAAAGCGCCGCCCGGACTGGAGCAGTACTACTCCCAGACGCTGTCGTGGGCTGGCTGCGGCGAGGACCCAGCCTTTTCCTCCGGGGTCTCGGCGGTGGACACGCTGGTGAAGCTCGCGTCTCTGGAATGTGCCTGGTTGCAGGTCCCGATGGACTACGCCAAACCTGGCGGTGAGACGATCCAGCTGGCGGTCGCCCGGTCCGTGGTCCCTGGCAGCCAAGGTTCGGTCGTGGTCAACCCCGGAGGGCCGGGCGGGTCAGGTGTCGACTTCGTGAGCTCGTTCGCCGACGGCGCCGGTGACAAGCTGACCAGCTCGTTGGACGTGGTGAGCTTCGACCCGCGGGGTGTGGGCCGGTCAGCCCCGGTCGACTGCCTCGACACCGCCGACCTGGACGCTTTCCTCGCACTGGACATCGACACCACGACCCCTGCGGGGCTGGCGAGGGCCCAGACGGTCAACCGGGACTTCGGCGCGGCCTGCTTGGAGCGCACCGGACCGGTGCTGGCCTACGTCGACACGGTCTCGGCCGCGCGGGACATGGACGTGCTGCGGGCAGCGCTGCGCGAGCCCACCTTGACGTACGTGGGGATCTCGTACGGCACCAAGCTGGGTGCGACGTACGCCCAGCTGTTCCCCGAGCGGGCTGGACGGATGGTGCTCGACGGTGCGGTCGATCCGACCATCCCCGCCGCTGAGGAGACGGTGGCCCAGATCGGAGGGTTCGAGTCGGCGATGCGCGCCTATGTCACCGACTGCCTGGCTGGCGCCAGCTGCCCGTTGTCCGGTTCGGTGGACGACGCCATGGGCCAGATCGTCGACGTCGTCGAGCAGGCCCAAAAGTCCCCGTTGCCCACCGGTTCGGACCGCAAGGTCACCGGTGCCCTGGCCATGACCGGCATCATCACACCCTTGTACGACTCCGATATGTGGTTCTTGCTCACCACGGCGCTGAGCCAGGCGATCGACGACGGTGACGGCACGATGCTGCTGCTCTTGGCAGACAACTACGCAGGACGCTGCGACGGCTTCACCTGCCCCTTCGAAGACGGGTACTACTCGAACCTCTTGCAGGCGCACTTCGCGATCGGCTGCGTCGACGACCGTCTCGACATCGACCCGCAGGTGCTGGCCAAGGAGGTCATGGCGGCGGCCCCCATCCTGGGCAGGCTCGTCACGTCCGACATGATCGACAGCTGTGCCGACTGGCCGGTCCCGCTCGTGGGCCCGCTGGATTCGTACGAGGCCAAAGGTGCCCCGCCGATCGTCGTCATCGGTACCACCAACGACCCGGCGACCCCCTACGCGTGGGCCCAGTCCTTGGCGAAAACCCTCGACTCAGGCGTCCTGGTCACCTTCGAGGGCGAAGGACACGCCGCCTACCTGCGGGGCACCGAGTGCGTCCAGACCGCCGTGGACGATTTCGTCGTCGACGGCAAAGTCCCCAAAGACGGCCTGATGTGCTAGGCCGTGTTGCGAAAGTCCGTGCGCAGGCGAGGCGCGTCCGGGGCGTGCGGTCGCAAGGCGGAGGACGACAGTCGCAGCAGCGCTGCGGCCGAGGATCGACAACGCCGCGAGCGTGCGTGCCGGGCGTGCCGCAGCGCGCAGGGAGTTTCGTAACACGGCCTAGAACGCTAGAA
>Ga0123354_10001941_pt1 | contig 26379 bp, 19 predicted proteins | sample TergutLab28metaG_2_FD_97872 | JGI IMG/M metagenome (GOLD analysis project Ga0123354, IMG submission 97872) | Labiotermes labralis P4 segment gut microbial communities from Petit-Saut dam, French Guiana - Lab288 P4 | ecosystem: Host-associated > Arthropoda: Insects > Digestive system > Gut ...
CTACGCCAGGATACTTAAGATTCAACGTAGTCGAGTGTGCTAATGAAAGATGAGAGAAATGTTCGGCGATTTCTATCTTTAAGCTTTATCCTTTGAACAGAGCGTGGACGTGGTGCAACAATCTTTTACACTGTCCAACTGCTTTTGTACACTGTTGTTCATTATTCAATCGACATCTTTATCACACATCGATACTTTGTGTGTCACTTTTAGGCGCGTTCGCAAAGTGAGAAAAACGACTATTAGCTTCGTCGTGTCTGTCTATCTGTCAGTCCGTCCGTCCGTCCGTCCGTCCGTCCGTCCGTCCGTCCGTCCGTCCGTCCTTCCGCATACAATAACTCTGCTCCCACTGGACGGATATATTGTATAATTGGATATTTCAACGTTTTTAAAAAATATGTCGAATAAAGCCAAATTTCGTTAAAATCTGACGAGGGCCGTACATGAAGACCTGTGCACACTTTGATAACATGTTGCTGAATTCTTCTTAGAGTGAAAAATGTGTCAGTTAGAGAGGAAATCAAAGCACGTTTTTTATTAAATAACTCTTTTTCCGAAAAAATCTTGTCGTTTATGAGATAGTGGTGTATAATATAGTACAACCAGACAGGCCAAAGATGAAAATATGCCCTTTGCTTGCTGGATAAGTAAGGCTACAAACACACAATCAGAATATGTAATACTTATTGCTTTTACAAATAGCATCCTGTACAATGGGTACCGGGTCTCTTTCCCGGAGGTAAAGCGACCGGGGCGTGACGTTAAACACCCATCCCATCTAGCTTCGAAGTTAAAGAATAAGTAGCCTCTACTCCCCCTCTGTGCTTTCACGGCAGGTTATATGGTTAACATTATATTTTTTACCTTTTACGTAATATTACCATCTAATAACATTCAACACACATGTCCAAATCTTGTGGTAAATGATGAAATGTAAGGGTTAAATGTTCTTATATTCTTCATGAATGAGGTAAAAGGACAATCCTGTTTTTAATATGCAGTGAACTAGCGTTTAAATTAATCGGGAAACATGCCAATGTTTTTCGCATTTAAGCTCCAAAAAAAGGGACTTTTCTTGAGGTCTGTTAGATTGTAGTCGTACAACGTAGTAATTATTTATGGAAAACATAGTGTAATTTTCGTAGTAGTAACAAAATGACGGGCCTACCTATATCCATTCTGCTTAGCACGCTAGGATATTTGACAAGGCAGTAAAAATATACCCATTCTGAGTATCATACTCTATCAATAAGCTTGTCCAGAGAAGAACAGTTTTGGTCTAAACACCTAATTTTTAATTTTGCAAATTCATGGACTTGTGTCAAAATTATCGCTTGCCACCTGACATAACGATGACGTAAGTGCTGGAGTCTTAAAGCCTCCAATTTGAAACTAGAATTTTAATCGCTTATCTATTCTATCAGAATATTTTTGAGCTGTCAGTTGAAGTTTGTGTTGCATGCGATACTTCCGCTAGGCACGTTGACGCAGGAAAGATTCACTACCAGACCAGACGTTGACTGCTGGGTAATTTCACATGTAGAAGGCTGTGTCTGCAGTAGCTTTACTCTCCATTATCCGACGCGTCGCCAGGATGTTTATTGGGAGACATAAATTCTTTAGTGACAGATTAATTAAATAACTAAGTAGCTATTGGTAGTCACAGCTTTAAAGACATGGTTGTACTACCGTGGCTTAAAGAAATGGATGTCCCTTGCTAAGTCGCGAACGAAATACGGAGAGAGTTTTATTAGTCATAATTTATTTCAACTTCAGCATAGGTTTTTGCTTTGTTGGAAGCCTTAATGGAATGCAGGGCGAATCTAAAATACGTCAAATTCTATAGAATGGTAGATAGTGTAGGGTGAATTACTTTTTAATCCTTGTGAGCTTTTTCAATAGTATCGCCTGGGAATAAATACTTTAGTGCTTTCTTTTGGGTTCATAATTGGAACTATCGATTTATTTGTAGCGTATTCTTCAAGGTAGTTCCTCAAATTTTATGTCCTAATGACTTGAGCCATATTTACTTTTATTTTGCATGTAAAATGAAAGGGAGAAAACCGGGAATATCTGAACATAGATGGGAAAATATTCTTAACGTGGGCGCTAAAGAAGTAGCCTGCGTGTAGGGTCCGAGGGTGTGAATTCGATTAATCTCCTCAAAATAGAACTCTTGTGAAAACAGTCATGAAAAATTGGGTTACATAAAAGTCAGGAAATTTCCTGACCAAACGAGCAACTCTTAACTTGCTGATAATTCGATTTAGTTTGTCGTTATCTACCTCTAAGTTTCAACTTAAAATTGGGCATTTTATCATAAGTATGATAGGCGTATGATGGCAAAATCTTCGGCAAATCTGCGTTCATCTATTCTTGCCACGTGCTTAAATAAGTTCCTTATGATTTTGTATAAATTATTAAAGATATACAGATTTTTTGTGATACTTGCTTTCTGATGTTGTGTGTACTTGCATAGCCTGCAAATGACCGTAGGAACCTATAATTTGCCTCTCCCATTCTTCAGTTAGGGTGCAGAATTCTGAACCATGTAGCTGCGTGGGTGCAGCCACTTCTGTATAGTGGATTTAATTCTTAGTATATCTGTGTGCCTGACCGCGAATGGCGGAGATCATTCAGTTATTGTCGATACAAAGAGTGACACTCCAACGCAAGCATAATTATATTATCTTCAAAATGTCGAATTTGGTCACGGTAAATAGGCAACACGAAGGAAAAGCTTGTTACCCGGTGTTAATCAGGACATTCAGCTTCAGTTTTTTTTTAAAAGAAAAAATTTAGAAACAATTTATGAAAGGTTATTACAATAGTTTATGTATTGATTACCTCGATTTCAAAGAGACATTTTGTCGTACGTAACAAATATGCCAGGAATTTTAACCTTTCAAAGACTAACAGTTGCGATATGAATCATCGGTTTTAACATTCAACAGTTCCACGTTCTGTCTGCAGAATACATTTACGTGTTTTGTGTGTATCTCAGAAAAAAGGGAGACTTTTGCCGTTTGCAGCATTATCTGATTGTGAAGTTTGAAGTTTTCCATCCCGAAGTGTTATCATATACATAGGTATATATGTCAGGGCGACATGTTTCGACCAAGTAGGTCATCCTCAGGCCCTCCAAGAATACAGATTTAACGCTTAGATCTATATTCTTGGAGGGCGACATGTTTCGACCTATTAGGTCATCCTCAGGCCCTCCAAGAATACTAATCTAACGCTTAGGTGTATATTTTTGGAGGGCGACATGTTTCGACCTAGTAAGTCACCCTCAGGCCCCCCAAGAAGACAGATCTAAGCGTTAGATCTGTATTCTTGGAGGGCCTGAGGATGACTTACTGGGTCGAAACATGTCGCCCTAACATATATATATCAGTGTATATGAATAAAATTATTGCGTTAATGACTGACGTGTAGTAGTTTGATTGTATATTATCTGATTGGCTTTTATAATCGAGGTTTAATTGTCTTTAAATAAAGTGAATTATGTCTTCTACTTAAAAGGTTGAATACAAATCTTGTATATGGAAACACAAGACTACGGTCATATGAAAGAGTCAGTTGCGATAATTCTGTGTATATGTTTTTTTGTTCAGTTTGTAGTAACCTTTCCGGTCAGTTCGCAACACCATCAGTATACAGCGTGCGAGCAGTCACCGACTTGTCATTTTGGCGTTAAAGTGTTTTCCTGTTAAATTATACCTTATTTAAAAATATTAACGTCAGAGAGTAGAAATATGATTAGGAATTAAAATTAAGCTCTTAAATCTAAGGAACACTGTTAGATTTTGGACTATGACCAGAAGTTAAAATTTAGATAAATTCGTGAGAGGTGGCGGCAGCACTCCGATGTCGGTACACAGTGATGTGTTAGTCCTTATTTATGTTATTTTGATTTAAAGATCCGGGATTACGAGTAGTGGCGACGTTTCGGTTGCGCCTATTCGTACATAATATCTCACAGTGTGTACTCTTTATATTATTGGACATTTTTGTCTTTAGGCTCCAGTTGATAAATGTTAAGTCCTTTGTGAACTTTGCCAAGCCATCTCACTGCATCGAAAACCTAAAATATCGGATTCCTGTCTCATTGTGTTCAAGGTCTTTCTCAGTGTGTCCAAGACTGCGGGCACAATAAAATTCGCCACGTCTCTCAACGCATTATTCTCAGTTCATTATGGGTTCTTGCACGCTCTCAAAGCCGTGTAACTTATGCAAGTAGCATGACGTCACTCAGAATAGTCGGAATAAACTGTATTGCTGTATTAGTCGCTGAAGTTATATAAAATAAGGTACTGATATTTGCATAGTAAAAACCAGGAATCAAAAAGAAGGGCAGATAGAATGTTAACCAGACATTCGTTTGAAGAACATGAATAAAACGGGGATAAATATACCTGGTTCGTTGCCCCCAGTTCATTGGCCTTACTAACTTCATTCATGTTCGTTCTATTAAATTATGTCCCCCGATTTTAAAGAGCATTAAGATTAAAATATATTAAATTAATCAATTTATGTGCAGGTGAATGGGTCTGTGATTCTTCTCGTCCTGTATACTTTTAATTCACAGATCGCATCATGGTTTTATTTTGTTAATATTCCGCGTGAATGGTTCTTGACTGTTACTCAATTATCACACCAACCACTGCACATATAAAAAATTGTATAAAGTTTACACATTAAAACATTAAAAACGCTCCGACATGTTTCGGTCCTAAGACCATCATCAGGGAGCTATATATTCCTTGCTAAAGTCACACTAGAAATAGTCACAGATAAATTTCGTTGTACAAGTTGGGTGTTGTGGCAGCATGCTGCATGAGTAACTCGACAACATGCACGGTGTAACAATAAAAATAGGTTCTTGATTGTGTTAGACTGTTTTACAGGTTTGACACTTTATTATGACACGTGGGATTATGATGGTTTGTTATTCAATTTATATTTATAACAATTCAAATACCGCTAAGTGAGATGGCCTGGCAGTAACACGGGCCTGCCAACTGTCGCTGCATACGACAGTGAAAGCGAAATTAAAAAGCGAAAGACATTCCGTAACTTTCGTATACTTGCATGTTGTGCCGTAAATTAACGTTACCTCAGCCTATAAACATGTACAGATATGATTAGTTTCATATTAGATTCAGTTAGCTTTTGCCTCAGTTACGTGACTTGTTAGAATAACCGGGGACATAAACGTCAGGGGTTTGGCAACTTATAGGACTGCTATAGTTGAAATATGCCGTGTGATAGATACACCGGTATTTCCAAATAATTTAAGAAAAGTTATGGATAATACACTCTTCCCAAGAGAGTGAATTCATTGCAATGATGCAAAATAATGTGAGGAAATAGTACTACAGAGAAATAAGAAATAGTACACGGTATAACGAAAGAAAAGCCAGGATTAAAATTAACTTGCGAACAAACAGGGGAAATTGAAAATTGTGTAAAATTAATTGAGAACGAGTGAAGTCAGAAGCAGAGAGAAAACTCAGAGCAGAGAAATATTCCCTTCAAAGTCTCACGGATACGAAGGCAGTGTTAGGGTATTTGTGCATCTTGAAATTGGTGCAACAAAAGGGAATGTATCAGTGTTGTTTATAACACATTAGGAAGGTAACTGAATTGGCCATAACTTACATAGGAATCGTTTTCTAAAACACGTTATTGAAGAAAGAATACAAGACGAGGAAGAAGACGTAAGTAGCTACTGGATTACAGAAAGGAAAAAAGAAAATACTGGGACTTGAAAGAGGAAGCATTAGATCTCACGAATTGGATAACTCGCTTCGGAAGATGCTATGGATCTGTAGCTTGACAGGCTACGTATTAAGTGAATGAACAAGAGAATGAACGTATGAATAAATGAATGAATGAATAATTCATTGATTGATTCATTCATTGTATAACGCATTGGTAGGAGGTTATAACGACGTACTTATTATAACAATTGGTGATGAGATTACATGCAATCTGTACTGACGCAGTTCTATCGGTCTGTGTCCAGGAGAAACATAGACCTGTATCGAGAAGATCCGAAATGTGTGACAATCACGAAATATTTGTGGCCTTGGAAAGATATGAACGTGTATTGTTTTAGAAAATTACGGCCTTATCGCATGGTTGGTTCGTAGCTAAAATACAGCGTGTGTACCGAAATTTCAAGCTAGAACTGCATGCAGTTTGCTAGTACAATGCTACTGCAGCATATTTATGTCTGCATACGTAACAACGATTTCCTGTACGCAATCGAAACAACGATATCCTGGCCGAAATCTATAAATTACTTTTTGCCTCATTTCGATTTCAAGTATATTTTTGTAATTGTGTCAATACACTCGAAAAGTTGATGTAGACCTGCCGTGTCCTAGACACCGTGTGCATGCATCTGTACCTTTTGAAAATCTGTTTTGTTCTAACTTAAATTTATCTGGGTCTTTCTTAGCTACAACGGTCGTTGAAGAAGCGGACACTACTTTGGGCCGTAACGTCCATCGACGCGACAGGGAAACTACAGCGGAAATGTCAAAATTCGGATGAATTTTCCTGTTGATTAGTAGAATTTCCGAACGTTGTTCCAGAGAACCAGAGTTCCAATGCAGCATTCCGTCCAAATTCTACGACGTCGCCTTTCACAACTATGCATTGCTCTGGATATTTCCTGCTGTATCGCGGATTCGCGAAACCAGAAGTGGACTGGCGTTGCGCAATGTGTGCGGGCTGGCTGGCGTCTGTCGCGAGAGTTTACAATAAACGGCGCCTGACGCCCGGGACCCCGACAGTGGTAATGTAAACTGCGACTCACGTGCTGTTTCAGCTACAGGCACGAGGCATCTGTCTCCAAACCGCGCGCGGGTTTATTAATAGGTCCTCTTCTAAACAACTCCTTGCTCTCCAGTCTGTCTGTGTCATCTACAGCCTCGCTCCTTGTTCTGCCGGGATACATGTGTAAAATCTACTTCTGAAGTGTCTGCCGGAGTTATGACTGTATTTAACACAAGTGTAAGATGCCTGTTCGTAGCGACTACTGCCATTATCATTTTGACAACAAGCAGTTCCGAACAGATGTCCATTTTCCTATTGCACTAACTTGTTATACAACATATTTCATGTTATTATCTGTAACTTAAGTTAAAACCCAGTAAAGAAATTAGTTTTATTTCATTTTTTAGAGTATTGGTCACACACAAATGTCATAGGCCGTAGCACTGAAACATATGTTCATATTTGTTGCGAATTGCTGTTGTAAATATTTTATACGCAGTACAGGTGAATGTATCCCTACACATTTACCACGCAGGCATGTGAAGGGACTGGAGATATAGCTACTCTCATTCTTAACCTCGGCGCCTAACGGTGGTGAGTGCTACCCCCGAAGAAAGAGCCCTCGGTGGCTGGATGTTTCTCACAGACGGTCTTCACGTTTCAGAGAAGAGATAAATCTCTCGCTTCTGCGGGATTTCGAATTCCGGATCGCCCAGTCCGTAGCCTATTCACTGTACTCACTGCACAATTCCGGCTCTGATGTATTTATTATTATTATGTTGTTGTTGTTGGTGTTTGCCGATGGGTTATTGAGTCAGCACATAAATATATAAGAAGTGAATCGAAATAAATTAAAATTGAACTATTAGTATACTTTTTTGGTTGTTACTCTTCAGTTGGCAATAGCGCTGTTGAATCGATAAGTTAATAAACGAAGAACTGAATTAAATTTATTACTAACTAGATTGGATAGTTTGATTTAGAGACACATAATGAAAGTTAATGGTCGTCGAAAATTCAAAACAATAACATTCACTGAGATAGAGATGTCGTATAAATGTAAAAAGTTTTATCCGCAAGATAAAAGTCAGGAAGACTATTGCAGTAAATAACTTCAGCATGTTTAGGGCGGATATCATATAGAATGTACGGGTCAGTGAACTTACTTTCTGAATGATACGAAAAAATAAATTCTGCATCTTTTTATACGTATAAAAGGTAAAGTTAGGGTAATCCTATTACAGGCCTGGACAGGCCCTTAGTGTTCCAGAAGTTTGAGACTCACAGATTTCAAGACTATCGACACATGAAAGTGGTAAGGTTGACAGCCCTACGCACCGGCCGTCTTTATCCCCCAGGAAATATTCATATACTCATTTCTGTTAGAGACTGAGTGCATCCCATTGCCATAGTGTGGCCGGAAGGATTATGTCAATGAATAGTTCTAATGACACCATCGGGAATCGAACAGCGGCCTTCAAGTTTGTATCGCAGTGCCTCAACAAACTGCGCCACCTCTTGGCCCCGTTGAAATATTATAATAAATAATGTAAACATTTGGACAAATTGATAATAAAAGTCGCACAGAAAGCTTTTGAAATTATCTCTGGGTCTACGGCAAGTTAAAGTAAAAGCCCTCATATTTCACCTGTCGAAATAACTACAAGTTAATTGTGGTCTATCAATTAAATATTGGGTTGTTTGAAATAGGACTGCGTTCTCCCCCACACAGCGTATTTTATATGGCAACATGCAGCTGTATTCGCCGCACGTAATATTCGACCCACAACACTGGCATATAATACATATTCACCAAACATTTTTGTGTGATGATTGGAACACGCGGCGCACAAATGTACGGGGGTTGAAAGCTGACATTGACGCCAGCTTTTATGCTAATGCCTGTAAAATTACCAGAATGAAATGCTTACACATGTAACAAAATTGACTTACATCACTCAACATTTCTCAAACACCATATTTCGTTCCTCCCACCCAGCTAGCTCAACTCCTCCCCCCCCACCTGCTTTCTGACAGATGGCTCCGAACACACGTAACAGACTGATAAAAGAGACTCAAATCAGTTCCAGTGAAGTAAGCAATAGTGTGTTTCGTCATGACTCAAGGCGACTTGCAGTTAACATGTGGCGAATAAATGACAGGTGAATGTATCAAGCCATTATTCTTGCAAGCCTACAATTTTCCCTCTTCGTACATCCTCCGTATTTTTGATTGCATAAAGAGAAAATAATGTCCTGTGATGTTATTATTCAGAGGGTATGCATCTCACTGCTTTGAACCGCCAATTTCGTCTACAGAATACATAAAATTGGATTTTATACATTACAGATAGACAATTGATCTTTATTGTAAACACCAAATGCCTAGTGAAAATTATCGCTATTTGTTCTTCTAATAATACCTAAAAAATTAGAGGTCGGTATGAGAAAATGTCGAAAGTCTTAAATGTTTGAATATAAGGTAAATTTTGTAACCACTTGGCTGGGAAGGTCTACAGGTGTATTTCACCAGTTCATACCCCTCCTACTTTTGAGTAATATTGCGTGATTACAATGAACCTAACAAGATTCCTGCCCGTAAACAGGTGTCAAAAGGATTTATCAGCCATTGCAGGGCCTTGAACAAGTTACTGAACGGGCACATAACATAAATTTACTGGTGCGAGTGCTAAGCTTTTTAATTATACAAAACTCCATGAGATATGCAAATGTGCTTTAAAGACACATTTTATGCATAGAACAAAGCAAATCTATCACAGACACATCTTACTGTATTCATATCTAAGGAAATGTCTCCAAACAATTAAAGGTAACATGGCATGTTTATGCTATATTCAGTTAACAAGGATGTGCCCAAACATGAATATTCCTGCGCATGGTTAGGTAGAAGTGAAGCATGAAATCTGACCGAAATTTTTGTCTGATTATAATATAATTTGGATTTGCTTGACAGATTTTAATAGAAGCAAATGTCGTGAAAAATCCAGCGAGCGGGGGCCGAGTTGATACATGCCGATAGGCAGACTACGGACATACATGACAGAGCTAATAGGCGCTTTCAACGTCCGTGCGAAAGCGCCTAATAATCAATACCGAAGCCAAAACCAGTACCTGCGTCGGTGTTTCCCTTGAGAATATACAAGAAATTTTACAATCATTAACGTGTCCACACGTATGTAGGAAGCAGTGAAGCGCAGCAACACCAATGAAGGAAGCAGACGCTGTGGGCAGAGTAACGGTTATCCAAGGACTTCACAAGCCTACAGAATGCGGTACTCAAAATTGAAGCCGACGCCTAAACCAAAACCGGCGTCGAAGTGGATATGAAAAGGACGATGATAAACGATATACTCGTCGATGACAATGCGCCCCGAGACATGACACTACCAGTGTTCGCAGTGTTAATGATATTATTTTTGTAAACCAACATAAGAGATTTTCAAACTAAATTGTATATATTTATCTTTGCTTTCTGTATCCTATACTTATTTATATGGCGCTGTACTTAGTATTCTGTGTAATTGTGTTTGTTTTGTCTTTTCAATAAAACTAAGTGTTTCAGTCTCAGAAACTGAAATCTGCGTGATGTAGGCCGTGGTCGTTGTGATCAACAAATATAGGCTAGCGTCATTAATTGTATTATTAAGACGTCTACCGCCGTGAGTAATACACTGTCTGTTTAACAGTCCAACCTGCCGTAGGCATGGTTAATGGCTATCACAAAGAGGAAATGACATGAGGAAACACATTTCTTTCGTGTCCTGTTAAATACGTCACATCACGATACATACGGGAAGTTTCTTAAAATACACACGATCTTTTCCCATATGCTGTGTATCCTCTTGGGGACTCGAAGTGTTTACGACGGATGAATGCGCGCCCCGGGTGGCCCTATCCATCTAACGCCTTGATATGGGGGAGTGAGAGACTGTAAGCAAAGTATGCAACTTGCAGGGTTTGCACGTAGCTCGTGTTGCCTGGCTATACGGCACTGCTCTGATGGATAGCCGCGGTGACCCCTGAGCCTCTGGAGCTACCTTCATGAGGAGGAGGGGGGGGGGGCAGGGGGCGAAAAGGGGCGAGTGTCCGCTTTCCAATGTTGTGGTTGTGGAAGAAGCTCCATCTTTGTTTCTATTGACTCTGAGGGTTATGGACCTGAAGAAGGGGCAGATTTAATCTAATATTATTGTGTTGGACAGCATGTTAAACATGGATTTTGTTAAACAGCCTCCAATATCGGATTGCTTCGTGAAACTGCCAATTATTTTTTGAAGTTTGGGCAGCGGATTAAAGTTGAAGATGAAAAAGTATGGGTAACAACAGACAGAAGTAATGTGCACAATGAGGAGTTTGCGTACTTTGCACTCAAACACAGATATAATTAGGGTAAAAATCAGAGTAGCTATTAGTGGTGAGTCAAGTACAGTACATGGGAGATATGACAAAGCAGTTTAATATGATTGTTGAAAAGCCAGAAACAAAAAGAACACTTTAGAGATTTGGGCGTATATAGAAAAAGAGGATAATATTAAAATCAGTGTTAAAGTTATAATTAATGAGGACGTGAACGGGATTCACTAATTAAGTCAGGGTTAGTGACGCAACCAGTGAACAGTGTTGTTTCCTGTATCGGCTGAATTGCAACGAAAAATTTGTGAACAGAACTTTTGACTATAAATGCTGAATGAAAGTAAATAGTCTGTAAACAGCGGTATCGTCTGGGTGGCTTTATGGAAGTACATAATCTGTGAACAGCGTTATTGTGTTGGAAGACTGACAGGAAGTACAAAACCTGTGAACCGTGATATTGCCTGGAGAGGCTGGGTGGAAATAAATACTGTGGGAACAGTGGCATGGTTTGGGGAGGCTAAGTTGATGTACATAAACTGTGAAAAGCGTTACTGTGTAGGGAGGCTGCGTGCAAGTACATGACCTATGAATTGTGTATTGTGTTGGGAGGCTGGGTATAAGTACATAACATGTGAATAGTATTACTGTGTTGGGGGGTTGGGTGGAAAAATTAACTGTTAACCGTGCTATTGCCTGGAGAGGCCAGGTGGAAATACGTAACATGTAAATAGTGGTAATGTGTTGGGAGGCTGGGTGGAAGTAAATAACCTGTGAATAGTGTTATTGTGTTAGGAGGCTGGGAGGAAGAACATAACCTGTGAATAGTGGTATTGTGTTAGGAGGCTGGGTGGAAGTATATAAGCTGTGAATATTGGTATTGTGTTAGGAGGCTGGGTGGAAGTACATAACCTGTGAATAGTGGTATTGTGTTAGGAGGTTGGGTGGAAGTACATAACCTGTGAATAGTGGTATTGTGTTAGGAGGCTGGGTGGAAGTAAATAACCTGTGAATAGTGGTATTGTGTTAGGAGGCTGGGTTGAAGTACATAACCTGTGAATAGCGGTATTGTGTTAGGAGGCTTGGTGGAAGTACATAACCTGTGAATATTTGTATTGTGTTAGGAGGCTGGGTGGAAATATATAACCTGTGAATAGTTGTATTGTGTTAGGAAGCTGGGTGGAAATACATAACCTGTGAATAGTGGTATTGTGTTAAGAGGCTGGGTGGAAGTATATAAGCTGTGAATATTGGTATTGTTTTGGGTGACTGGGTGGAAGTACATAACCTGTGAATAGTGGTATTGTGTTAGGAGGCTGGGTGGAAGTAGATAACCTGTGAATAGTGGTTTTGTGTTAGGAGGCTGGGTGGAAGTAGATAACCTGTGAATAGTGGTTTTGTGTTAGGAGGCTGGATGGAAGTACATAACCTGTGAATAGTGGTATTGTGTTAGGAGGCTGGGTGGAATTACATAACCTGTGAATAGTGGTATTGTGTTAGGAGGCTGGATGGAAGTAAATAACCTGTGAATAGTGGAATTGTGTTTGGAAGCTGGGTGGAAGTAAATAACCTGTGAATAGTGGAATTGTGTTTGGAGGCTGGGTGGAAGTACATAACCTGTGAATATTGGTACTGTGTTGTGAGGCTGGGTGGAAGTAAATAACCTGTGAATTGTGGTATTGTATTTGGAAGCTGGGTGGAAGTTCATAAACTGTGAATATTGGTATTGTGTTGGGAGGCTGGTTGGAAGTACAATAACTGTGAATATTGGTATTGTGTTAGGAGACTGGATGGAAGTAAATAACCTGTGAATAGTGGTATTGTGTTAGGAGGCTGGGTGGAATTACATAAACTGCCAACAATGGTATTGCGTTGGGAGGCTGGGTGGAAGTACATAACCTGTGAGTAGTTGTATTGTGTTAGGAGGCTGGGTGGAAGAACATAAACTGCGAAGAGTGGTGTTGTGTTTGGAGGTTGGGTGGAAATACATAAACTTTGAATAGTAGTACTGTGTTGGCAGTCTGGGAACATGGCAGTGGAAGTTACATGTATCGTGACCCTTAGTTGCGATAACATGTGTTCGAAATTTAGTATCCCTGAGGGCGTCAATTCTCACTAAATTCCTTCTATAATTGCTGTAGGAAATTTCTTCTACGAATTGTGCCTTAATACGTACAGACTGTAATGGCCTTCTTCCTTATCCTTTCCATCTTTCACCTTCGGAGATGATATGCCGTCTATAAAAATCTAATGTGCTCCTTTTCTCACGGTATGTTATGATGCACGTTTCGGCTTCTTTTTCAATGTCGACGTAGCATTATATATGCTTCTGAATAAAGATTTTAGTGAAACTGCATTTTCACTTATGGAATTTTTAAATAACGTAACTCTCAAAATCACAATGGTAACTTTACTTACCACCTGGTTTAGCATTACACAGCTCTACATTTTGCCAACACAGTGTATTATCTTCCAGAATAAGACTAATATACTAGTTTTTGTAAAGTGGACACAGTGTACGTTTCACGCATTAGAGAATAGACACGTTTTAAATTCAGTGCTACAACGACACTAACAACTTGCTCATCTTGATTAGCGAAAGATAGAATTTGAGGCTAGCTGCTAAAGAACGAGCACAAAGGGTGGTCCTATTATCAAGTCGAATTATTTTACGATACTTTTCTAATAGCCGTTGATTTGCTATCTTTTGTTCGGTTTGGTTTTTAGTTTTTCCAGTATTATTCTGTTGTAACTCAATTTAATTGATGCTGAAAATTTTGCTTTTAATTCAAAGGATACAATAAGAGGTGAACTTCAGCTTAACTATTAGTTTACTACTTGTTTAAGCAATACGCAAAAATACGTGTGTTTCTTTGAATTACATCTACCGTACTCGTAAATCAAATCTGCGTTTATATATATACGGTCAGCGGAATCAAGAGATGTGCCATTGTAGTTTTAAATATAGTGTAGCGTTTTATTGCACAGCTCGAGATTCGGTTCGACTTACCACATACAAATTAAAGTGGGGGCTCTAGGTGTACATAAACACGGGTAGACACGCACAAGGTTTCCCATATCCCTGTTGTTTCCAGTGCCCTAAACTTTTTCGGTATTCCAGCAGTACGTGTCGGAAAGAATAGGCGAATATGCACCATAAACATTTCTTTTAAAATACAGGTTATACATATTTCAAAATTTGATTTCTACTTATACCCATTGTTGCACCGTGTATTTCGTAGAATCACTTTATTTATTAAGCAACAAATGCACTATTTAAAATTTCACATTAAAACACTTAAAATCATTCCGACATGTTTCGATCCTAAGATCATCCTCAGGGAGCTACGTTGTTCCTTGCTAAAGTCATTTTAAAAACATTCACGAAATAATTCCATTATATTAACAGGGTGGAGTGGCAGCAGATGGAATTATTTTGTGAATGTTTTTAGAATGACTTTAGCAAGGAACAACGTAGCTCCCTGAGGATGATCTTAGGATCGAAACATGTCGGAATGATTTTAAGTGTTTTAATGTGAAATTTTAAATAGTACATTTTTTTGTTAATAATTAAAGTGATTTCTACTGTTGCAAAAGCAACGCTTTCAGAGTGACCAAAAATTATAGGACTTTTCGAAGTCCTACAAATTCACTTCTAAACTTTTGTGCACAGTGTCTGAATAAAACGCATTTTATGACCATTATCTCTGCAAGGTTGTTTCCGTATTTTTTCGTTTGTTAAATAGCCGTGATTAATATAATTATGCAGTTCAAAAACATAAGCCGAAAAACGCAATTTGGAAACGTCACTTTTGACAATTACAGCCTGTTGAATGTACTAGTAATTGTTTGAAAACATGATGGAAGATCTTCCCAGTAAAATGGTATGTGTAATAAAAGTGTTTCAGGAATTCAGGTTTTTATGAATACCACTGCATTGCATCCTGTATGCAGTATAAAGTAGTTATGTGTGTATCCAAGTTTAAAGTTTCTGCCTGTTTCTACTGAAGAGAAAAGTGAATATGGTAAACAGTCTTAATTTATTGTCGTAATTTGTAGGGGGAGAATTTACAATGACCGAATTTCAAAAAATAAAATGCTGCACAAGATTATGAACTCTGTTGACAGGAAATTAGCAAGAAATATTACCCTGAGGCGTTTAATTGACTTGGAATGTTCTGTGTGACGCCAGTCATTTGGAATTCTGCGTCAGTTGTCCCATAAATTGCGTTCATCATTCTCGTATTTAATTTATACCTAATAAAAAGAACTAAAATATATTTTAATAAATTGGAATTCTCGAAATTAATAATAATAATAATAATTTAACCTCGTTCAGAGCTCCTTAGGGGTCCGCCAACCGCCTGTTCATTGGAAACCGGGGTTTTCTTCTTTCTGGCATAAAGTGGTCAACATCTGAACCTGGTAAATTGCTCCCATCTAGTGCTGAAGTTAAGAGCAATATTGCAACTGTCTCTTTTTACGTTGACCTCGTATATTTCTGAATTAAGAACGGGGACTTCACCTTTAGTCGTAGTGGTGGTGATGGTGGCGCCGTGACGGTGATGTTGGTGGTGGTGATGGTATTAGTAGTAGTAGTATTAGTAATTAGTAGTAGTAGTAGTTGTAGTAGTAGTAGTAGTAGTAGTAGTAGCAACAGTAATTATATAATAACCCTAACAGCAACACACATAAATCTTGCAGTTTGTCACAGTGAACGAATAAAAAGCGTGTTTGAGTCACGGTTTTAGCAATTATCTTACGTATCGCATGTTTTCATATTTTAATATTGTGTTTACTGACAGTTTAAATAAAGACCTTTTGCGTAGAATGTTAGCATTTTTAGGGCTAAAGACTGGAAAGGATAAAGAAATTATCAGTCATGTGCGAGGTGGAGGTACTATCCCAGATATTTATAATGAGCCGGGTTATAATATGATAAACACCAAGGTGATATTGCACCACCACAACCACCATCTCCACCACCACTACTACTACTACTAATATTGCAGTTGACAAACTTTTGTTATTGAAGTTAACCCTACGGTAGCTTTATCATCGACAATGAAGGGAAGACTGCTGCTGACATCACAGTAGAGAAGCAAGGGTAAAGGTGCCGATATCGTAGTGCACGCCGCCAAGACATGTGGGGGTGTGGAGCTATAGATCCACTCATTGTTCCCTCATCGCTGTATGGGGTAAGTTGCCAGCTTCGCGCCCAGGCAGTTTGACTTCCGGAAACACAGACCTCAGTACCTCTATACATTGCCTTGATTAGGGACGTGGGGTCTTTAAACTTGCTTTGATGGATTGCGTTATGAACATAATTTTGGTCTTTGCCTGTACTTCGAACACGCGATGAAACGCGAGACATAAAATCAGAATTAGCTTGTTCTATTTGTATGTAGTCTTGCGACTGCACACTGCGCATTTCAGTTTAAGTGTTATGCAGTCGATGGGAGCTGAGCGTGAAACGAATGGAACACGATGCCTGACGGAACATGCATGGTGCCTGACAGGACGTACACGATGCATAGGAGCACATACACCGTGCATGTCGGGATATATGTGTTGTATGATAACACATATGCGGTGCTGCAAGGAGGTGATGTCCGTATGATTTAAGTATATCCTTTGAAGCTATAGAATTGAATGGTTGGGGAGTGTACATCTGGTAGAACGCTGATGGGGTAGAAGATTGGGTGTATTGTTAAGTTTACATTATGTATTTTTTCATTAACGTGCCACTTAAGTGCGTCCATTGTAACCACAACGCAACGACAGATGTAAAAACGGCGCTCTTACATGACGGGTGGATTCAAAATCGTCGTGCAGAGCCGGTTAGGTGTTGTCCTGCAGCCTGGCAGGGCTAACCGCTCCTCAGAGTCCAGTGCTGTGTGCAGAGTAATTGCAAAGTAGGACTACAAATTGGACGCCTACTGTAAACGACATAAACGTTTTTACACAGAGTGTCGGAGGTTAGTATTTCATGGGATTTATCTGCGAAACGTACGTTGATAATAAGGGCTCAAAATCATACCATCTGGCAAGCCTTGGTATTAGCGGTGCTGGTAATGTGAGTCTGCTGTATGATTAGTGAAGTTCATATGGTCAGAAGAGTGACACCGGGAGCTGAGAGTCATTGAAAGGAAAATTTGTAGTATTGTATTTATTTGGGGAACGTTTGTGCTAGAACCTGGAGTAATAGAAATGTAGTGAAATAACAGGATGCAATATACTGAAGGTACACTGTGAGTTATGCATGTTTGTGTGTGTTTTTTTTTGTGAGCGGGCAGGTAGAGGGTTTATTATTCCATAATCCTTTTAACCTTGCGCAATTTGCTACTCAATTCAGAGAAAGTGCACTAATCTGCCTCATGATAGAGACTAGTGGCGGGCTGTTGTGACAGCGGTAGTGAACTTCCCATTTCTGCAAAATGCTGGAGATTTACTGACTGGCTGCGGAACTAAAAGCTTCTCAAAAAGGACCGTGCTTCGTGGAGTTAGAAGTACGATCGTTAGTGTTATGTGTTTTGAAATACCACAGAGACCTGGCACCATGTTGCATAGGTCTCTTTGTATATCCTTACAAGATTCCATCCACACTTGCAATGCCTGCGTGTCCCGTGGGTCCAGAGATACGGCAACCCCTCTCTGTCCCCTCAGTAGGACTCAAACTGTGGTGGCAGGCCGTGCGCAGCCACATAATGTGTCACCGGGGACAGGAGTAGCGTCGACCCTTCGCCTCCACAAAACACTCGCAAGGAGACGTATAGCGTCCAATACTACGACACGATCAACATGCTAGATGCGTCTTGGCTCTCAGAAGGAAACACCGGTCAAGCTTCCTGCAAATCTCTGGAGAATGGAACCCGCGTTATTGATATGACACCAGGTGACAGGCAAGAGATTGCAGCCCTTACTGAAGTAAGAGAGTAGGAAAGGCGTCTTGGAATGAGTCATCACCGAGGGACCAGTCTGTTACCTTCTGGAGTGTGGGGATGATTCAAGGGTCACTGAGGGTGCCTCTATAAATCGCAGAGTCTCATCCAGGTTCCTTCTCTACGGCTCCCAGCTGTCGTATACCATAAAGATAAATAGGATACATGCATCGGGTACAAATAATATTAGTTATGTATGGCAGAACAGATATTCTGAACGAATTTCTCGAAAGGTTGAAATCGAGTTTACAGTTGATGTCTCCACAGCAGCATGTCTGACTTCTTCACTTGCTCATTGTCTCCCAAAGGTACGAGCGTGCTACTTATGAAGGCTGTACAAGTTCCTTGTCTCGCTGAATTCATTGCAGCTGCTTCTTAAACGTTATCGACACATTTAGCACAAGTTGGTAGTTTTCAGAAGTAAAATTTACGATAAAATTTGGAGGAGAATAAACCTAAGAAATGCCTTTCATTGTTAAATCAAAGAACTGTTATATGTGTATTCAAAACATTGGAAATGACGACATACGAAGGTTTGGGCCACTAATTAGGCGTTTCTGTACGAAGTAAAAAAGCCTTAGTGGAGACCATGTCTGTCAGTGGCGTACCCAGGAATTTTGTTCGGGGGGGAGGGTGGTTTCCAACAAATTCAGTTGAGGACAGAGAGAAGGGGGATCTGGGGGCGGTAGCCCCCTAGTCAGGGGTTCTGGAGGCGTCTGTAATTTTGTACAAGAAATTTCATTTCATATAGTAAAATTTTCTTAATTTTTGGTACTTTAAGACTATTTATGATGACAACCAATTTATTTGTCATTGCTAGCGTAAAATAATTGCGAACCTAGGTAATTTTAGAATTTTACTGCCTTTTTCCACACATCTTGTGGTGTTGGCGTCCTAAATTCAGCACTTTTTAACAGTTTTCACAGTCGGGTTGTGTTTGGCACGATTTTTGAGGGCTTTCGGAATTTCGATGCGAGGGGGGGTTTTGAACCCCCAAACCCCCTCGGTACGCCACTGATAAACGTCCATCCGTCCCTCCACTCCTTTATCCATATGGAAACTAAACGGTCAGATTTTCATAAGTCTCAGTGTAGTAGCTGCTTGTAAAATGTTTAAGAGCAAGCATGAGTTTGCTAAAAATCGTCGCATAGACAATCGTACTTTTCTTAGGGTACAGGTGGTTCCTCTACCCGTAATTTCCACACTTCTTGACCCATTTTTATAAAATTTGGTACAGAAGGTATCCATGCGCTGCGTTAAAGTTTTGAGTTTTCTGAATATCGGAACTGGGCAACTCATAGCTGCTTCGTTTTTGAGCGTAATCAAAATGTCTCCCTTCCGTATACTCTGTGTTCTTGCCCCAATTTGGATGTTCAATACAGGAACTGTCTGCAGCATTTTATTGAGTGACTGCGAGCTTCGTAAAAATTGGCGCAGTGAAACCCATTCTTTAAGCCGTACCCTGCTAACGTGGAGAATATGGTGATCTCTGAATAATGCCAGGAAATGGCAGATGGGATTTAATTCGGCGTTTAAACTTTTAATTAGGGTCATACAAGGAATTTTTGTCGGTATTTTTCGACATCTATTTCCGCTTCAGATGCAATGCATTGAAAAGAATCTGAACACAATGCTGTTGTGAATTCGTGAGTTTCATGAGAGTCGGTACGCGAATGGTCATACAGTTCGTAGGGGGCGTAAATGAAATTGCGTTTACACTTGTACAGTTAAATCCTGTGATTCTAAGAAAGTAAAGATCACTCTAATGTCCTACATCATGATGTACAACATTTATGATCTTGCTGTGTTTGGGTGCAGCAGTGGCTTAATTTACACTCGTACGCTGAAATTACCCGACACTCACAGAAGTATAATGAGCGGGTAAAATTATGAATTACGTGTAGAGGAACTTCGTGGTCTGTATTTATCACTATTGTGAAGGGAGTGAAATAGCCTACGTGAGAATATTATTGTCTTTCTATGTAGGTACAATTGGGATACAAGGGATCCTGAGCGGATTTGGGCCAAGAAGCTCCTTGGAAATCAGTCATTGTAGGCGTGTTTGCAAAATTGCGGAAAGCGGCTGTTACTTTCGTCTTGTCTTTCTGTCTGTCCTTTTTCATGAAACAACTCGGTTCCTACTAGAAGCATTGTCACGAAATTTGATATTTGAACATTTTACGAAATTCTGGCGAAAAAAATCGAATTTCATTGCAATGTGGCAAGAGTAACGGGTACTTCACATGAAGAGCTATGTACATTTATGATATTATCTCGCTGAATTCTACTTATAAGGGTAAATGTTTCAGACAAAATTGCAGAGAAAATTTTAACACACATTTCATGTTCAATAATTTTTTTTTTAATATTACCATTTTTGAGAAAATGTCGAAAAATAATACAGAGTCGGAGAGTCCACTGATGACAATACAGCGCATGTGCGTATGCGAATGGCATGCTGGATACCTAAGGCTACAGACACACATTCGTTATATAATATTTGTTGCTTTTCCACGGCAACAATATTTACGCGAACGCGTCCTAATGTTACATTATATTTACAGTGCGTGTATTGTTAATACCGAAATTTACAGTGGAGGACAACATTGTTATGAAGTCTAGGGAAATGGGTTTGATGAAGCTGTACTTAAGAAACTGGTCATATCATAAAGTACACTTTATGAGTACAAACAGGATTAATGGTTATTGTATTTTTATCATTGCACCGTGCATTCTATAGTTAATTTAATTACACGCACCAACATATGCACCTATATTTATTATTTAAGAAGTCTAAAATTTACATTAAAACACTTAAAACGCTCCTAGTTATTTCGATCACACAGTCGTCCTCAGGGAGCATATATTGTTCCTGAATGTTTTAAATGATAACGTTAGCAAGGAATAAAATAAGCTCCCTGAGGATGATCGTGTGATCGAAACATGTAGGAACGTTTTAAATGTTTTATTTTAAATTTTAAACTTCAAAAAAAATGTTGATAATTGAAAAATTGAAAATGCTTAAATTATATATATATATATATATATATATATATATGTGTGTGTGTGTGTGTGTGTGTTTATGTGTTTGTGTGTGTAATTAAATAAGGATTAATTGTTATTTAGGCCATAACATTTGTAATTGCATAGTATTGGGAATCTTTTATTAGCGTATTTTGAAATTGCCCCATCAGTATGCATGTTAATATTACAATTGATATTGAATTTGTTGACAAGTGTTCCAAATCACCCGTTCAGAGACAGCCATTTTACGAATCGCCTTTATGTGGGACAAAGATGGGCAGTGCAGGCGACAAGAATTTAAACGAAGTCTAGGAGCGTTAAAGCGTTTCCTCGGCGTCACAGTTTGTATTAATGCCCCACGAGTTATACGAAGGACGACATTAGACATTTCTTTCTTCACGTCCGTTTTTTTACGGTTACATATTTTAGCAGAATTTTCTTCCTTCTGCTTTTTTTGTCCTGTTCGGCATTCTTGTATTCTCTGTGTGTGTGTGTGTGTGTGTGTGTGTGTATGACATCAGCTTCACCGCATGTCCCTGATAGTGCAACCCATTAGCACACTGAGCAACAGCTGCAGTCTGGCATTGTGTTGCCCTGCAGGTGACAATAGCGTGCGGGAGGTGGATTTCACTTTTTATTACCTAACCTCCCTTGTGCGAGCAAAGAGAAATAGTTTTACCTCGTAAAGTTTTAGGGTCTTGTTCTGAAACTTTAACACGACCCTTAGATGAGATCTATGTAGTGTCTTGGTTCAAACGGTAGAGACTATAGCTGAGAACTGCCAAGTGCATTAGCATACCTAATCCTTATTCAGAAGACTGTGGTTCGTTTCCAGCATAGACTCGATTATTTTTATTTATTATTGTTAACATCTCCGTGACGACGGAATCTTTACTTCATGGGAATCGTGCATCCACAAGGAATTTAGAACACTTCGAGACTCCTGTACGAGAGAAATAAACTAAACTGAAAGGAAAAAACTGACTAAATTTTCCGTCTCTGAAGCCTTCGTATGCGAAAAGCACATTTGACGTCTGAGGTGCTCAGGGATGCGATGAAGCGGATGCTCTGTATTTTATAATTTTCTTAGCCCCTTGAGAAGAAATTATCCTTTCTGCGAATAATAACCAGGGATAGTTGGGATTTGAACTTTATCCAGTGGTAGCTTTAAAGATACACTCTGTGACGTGATGGCCAACTTCCAGCGGCAATACTTTCATATTATCAAGCGAAAGCACTTATTTATTTTTTTCAACGCACAAATTTTCCTTATCCAACTCAACAATTTTCTCACAGAAGTAACATCAGTTATACACATATTTGTTTAATTAACCAAGAATAAATGATAATTTGAAAACTACACTAGCTTCAGATTCAGTACTCTAACCTAACTTTTCTGACATCAAAGGGTTGTCTGTTGTTATGAGGCGTGTTGCACATCCGCGGCACTGTTGGCCTTCATGTCTTTTGCCTTTAATTGTAAAACTACGTATTAACGTATTCAGTCATTAACTTCCATATAAAAGGAAAGACCATGCAGCCACGATAGCCCACTTAAAAGTCCCAGTGCTGATTCTACATCCAGAAATGGCGTTTTGTCTACGGGATTCAATACTTCTGGCATAAACCGTGTTCCTTGTCGCTTGGCATACTTGTAAACTAATTGACATTTAGGTGGAGCATAGCTATTTCGAAACACCGGGAAATGTTTACCAATTGACGGAGTAAGATCCTAGAAGACGTTATCCTTCCGCAACACGCAATTGAATTAAATCTTGCAGTTTTTTTCCCAAAGCTTTGCCCTCTCTGTCGCCAGTGTTACGCGAATAGTACCTTAAAGTGCCAGGGACTGAATTAGAAGCCGTGCAACGTCATTCTTTCAAATTTTGAGACTTTAACTTCGAATGAGTTGGGAGGGTGGTTGCGAAAGTAGGCAACAGTTTTAGAAGAGGAAGAGTATGGAATAATTTGACAGTTTAACGTGGTGTTTTGTTGAAGGAGCTGAAGGATAACAGAAAAGTCAGACAGAAAATTGAACCTTGTACTGTATTTTAATCCTTTAATATATGTGCACCAGATTCAAAATGAACAACTCTGCATTTTACCCAAAATGTATTTTTGTATTTCTTTTTTTTTTAATAATAAACAGCCATTATTTCCCTCTGCAGCACTGATGGACTTGTCTGTCCGATGGAAGCATGCTTGTTCGTTGTGAGGTAAGAATGGGATCCGTTTACGAAATCCTATCCAGAATTTCCCGAAATGAATCGAAAACGAAATATACGCTTACTTTTATAAAGTTCATACACCAACAAATGCACTCTTTATTAAACTTGACTAAGTTTTAAAATTTATATTAAAAATTACAGCGACTTTCTCCTACATGTTTCGGTCTAGGACCATCATCAGGGAGCCTTCATTAGTGCCTAGCTAAAGTTACATTTAGGTTACAATTCGGAATTTTAGCGTAAATATCTTTAGTTAGGCTCTAGTGAAGGCTCCCTGATGATGGTCGTAGACCGAAACATACAGGAGCAAGTCAAAGTGATTTTTAATGTAAATTTTAAAACTTTGTCAAGTGTAATAAAGAGTGCATTTTTTGGTGTATGAACTTTATAGATATCAAAATGCACGGTACAACGGTAAAAAATATGCCCACCTTTGTTATTAGTCTCTGTTGTCTCGTTCAGAGTTTATGGAATGAGTCCAGCACTTCTGAAACTGCTGGAAGTACCACTGGAACTGACATTTTAGAATCATATGCACGATGTTCGGCAATTTTTCATACATTTCACTGAAATCCCGCAAACAGTGCCCTTGTAACTGCTATTTCATTCCTTGAAATAAGGAGAAATCACAAGGGACCAAATAAGGTGATTAAGGAGGAATGGGAAACTTAGCGGTGTTTGTAGCGGCCAGGCTGCTTCTGCTTTTCGGCCAACAACCGAGGCACTAACGGCGGTCGGAGATCCGCCACTGCTTCTGCCACAACCGACGCACTAACAGGGTGCGGAGACCTGCCAAATATTCACGTCCTCCCTCCTAATTTGCTGGCATGTTCCCTACGAGAGGCCCAAAATGCCAGCAATCTCCTAAAGGGTACGTCTTCGATCGTCGTTGGCGGTTATGCCAAGTTCGTCCACATTTTCATATATGTAATTTGTGGAGGGACGATTTTACCAACGCTTGAATGGAGAGAACCACCAAAAATTCTATGTTTTTATCCGTGACATTTTTACCGAAAACCATTTCGAGCATCACGTGCCTTTCCATTGCAGTCGTCGCGTAAACACGTTGCTTCACAAAATTCACGTTAAGGATAGCATTCAAATCTCACAAAAATTAAATCGTATTTAGAGGCAACGCAGATGACTGTGACGACAAAACTTATTAGGCTGACTCAGAATATTCCTATATCATGGCACTTAGTGGTAGAAACATTTAATGCTTGTTTTTTATACCCTAGCGGTGAGTTACATAACTTTGTGAAGTATTAATCCTGCTTGACGTTCAGGTGAACGTGCATCGTGATAAATTCTTATAGTAAAACCAACTAGATGCACTAATTTTTCAATTTATCTTTGGAATAAAAATCTACATTTATCTCAGTATTTAACAAATTTTGTGCAAACTTATTGTGAAACAAATTTTGTGCGCCAAGTTGGTTAAATACTGAGATAAATATACTGAGATGCACGGTCAGCAAAACGTCAAAAAAATCTACATGTTACGGACAGTTCCTCTATCCATCATCAGGAGTTTTTCACTGTACACACAACAATGGTACATGTCATACATATTTGCTGACAGCTTGCGAGCAGGATCAGAACGGAACTGTTTCCGTCCTGATCCTGCTCGCAAGCTATCAGCAAACATGTATGACATGTACCATTGTTGTGTGTACAGTGAAAAACTCCTAATGATGGATAGAGTAACTGTCCGAAACATGTAGATTTTTATTCCAAAAATAAATTGAGAAATTAGTGCATCTAGTTGGTTTTACTGTAAATATTAATCCTGTGCTTCTAAACACAGTTGATATTGTCACCGTTGCGCTAATATGATGGAAACTTTGGAGAAGATCTCAAGATTAATAGCATACCCAGCACTTTGATTACAACCATAAAACGTGTAATATCTGGATGTTCTTAATTATTTCCTAATAGGCAGATTTCATTTAATTGTATCTCTTTGTGCTGGCCGCTTCCAACTTGTATTGTGTTGGTTTTGGGAGTGAAGATTTGGGTGTTTTTATGTCTTCAATGTGATAGCCATAGTCCTTCATTGCTGAATCTCCCTGGCAGTTAATTCTCCCCGATAGGAAACCACTATAAATACTAGTACCAAATTATATTTTAATGGGCTTCAAGGTTCGACCTTAGAACCACTCTCGCACAAAATTGTTACGTTACAGTAGCTAGTCTGATACGTCTTAAGTGTCAAATTCATGTAGTGCTTTCTGTCGTATTTGAAATGGTTTCATCTGGCTCTAAGTGTGCAATGATCTAACTGTGTCAAAATAACTGAAGCGATATATAATTCAGTATACCGTAATAACGGTACTATGTCTAGATCAAACACACAGGTAACTTCAAAATTACCATTATTATCAATTAGAGTATTCCGATTATAATGACCTTCTATTATGTAATCAAATTCACTGAGTACGTATATGTTGATTGAATAAATTCCTCTATTGGCGTAGAGGAAAGCAAAATGCTGTTCAGTTAATTAATATAGACGGGATGGGATGAGAAGCTCGCTGTTAGGCTGTTCTTGTTTCTAGTTGAGGTACGTATGATAATTATGGTGGTTACTATTAAGCGATTTAATCCGAACATCCATTTTAAATTAATTTAAAAGCATTTACATAATTCCCTTCTTCGATAATACCACAAGTGTTAATATAGCAATACAGCAATATATATCTTGTAATCCTCGAGCCGCGTAGCTCTTTGCAAATGGCCCCAGTAGCATCATTCATGCACATAACTACGTCGTCTGGATGGTATTCAGGGGTGGAAAAGATCTTCAAACTTACACATGTATAATGGAGTGTAGTTTTATGTGATATGTCGCAGACGTTTGTATCAGTCTTCATAGAACTAGTAACAGAAGGGCTGAAGCGGAGTTATTCCTGACTTGTAGTCAGACGGTAACCTCGAATCTTCACCAACATACCTACTGCGTTGACTACTCCTTCTACCCTGAACATGCAGGCAATCATTACCCCCCCCCCGCGTCCCATCCTCCCCCCC
>Ga0123354_10001943_pt1 | contig 26373 bp, 13 predicted proteins | sample TergutLab28metaG_2_FD_97872 | JGI IMG/M metagenome (GOLD analysis project Ga0123354, IMG submission 97872) | Labiotermes labralis P4 segment gut microbial communities from Petit-Saut dam, French Guiana - Lab288 P4 | ecosystem: Host-associated > Arthropoda: Insects > Digestive system > Gut ...
GCGGACGCTTGTGAGTACGGTAATGAACCTTCGGGTTCCATGAAATGCGGGGAATTTCTTGACTAGCTGCAAACCAGTTAGCTTCTCAAGAAGGACTCTGCACCATGGAGTAAGTAAGTAAGGATTTCGATAAATATGCTTTCATGCATTCCTGCAAAATATGATACAATTGTTATTTCCCCCAATATACAAAGTGTACAAGTATATTGTAGCTCTTTACAAGAAGCCATATTTACTGTAGTTATAATACTATTACGACCAGCAGAACCAAAGTTTTAACACTGCCAATGTCAAACTTCGCTACTGGAAGTTAAGTTATCAATAGGTAATAAAACTTTCTAGTGTTAAGACCCGCTTCAAGAGGCTGAGCTAGACCAACGTTTCAGAGACCGACTGCGTCCCCACTACCAGAGTAAAGAAATTAGAGAACCTGATATCAGAAACCTAAGTCATTAATTTTGACGTCAGAACCCTGATGATGGAAACGGAGTCAATCTCTAAATCTCTGTTCTACTTTAGCCAGATGATGCGTCGGTGGTACCGAGAGAGTTTTACTGAAATTAGTTGCCGTGATATCTTAAAAATATACATCATAAGCCAGGCTCGCCCACCCTTATTCATCGCAAATATTCCTCTAAAGTACATATTTAATATATCCTCACTCTTCGAGGTCACATTCTCCAACAGGCAGCCCCATACATAAAATGTACTGCCTTCTAACTTATCGTCAGCTACTCGGATGTTTGTGACGACATAAACTAGGTCAATGTCTGTATCACAAAAGCTTTATCCCAAGGAACATTTTAAGTGCTGGCTACAACAGACACACTTGTTTGCTTTGATCTGGGGAAAATTTCTAGTAGCGAAATATATACATAAAAGCTATATGTTGACAGGTTACAATATATTAACAAAATAATTCCAACGGAGATTTAACTCTCGCTTCAGAATATTCTGCCAATATTTAGTCATTCAAGGAATTCCTTATTGATGAAAATTTCAGAAGCATTCTGATCTTCTATAAGTCGTTTTCCTGACAAAATATTTCACTTTTAGAAATTCTTACTTTCCTTACACCCTGCTAGATACTGACGTCGACAGATTATCAATTGACATAACATAAGTTCTCAGAAGAACAGACTCTTCACCATCATCGTTGAAATTTAGGAAGATGTCCTGATTTTACTTTATTCCTCCATCTTTGTCTATGGTTTTCATAACGGCTCCAATTCATAATATTCACCAACAAATATTCTATATACATTCCTCTCTTCCTTTATTCTTTTCATCTTTCCTGGCCATCACAACTTACCGACTTATTTGCTCTGACAATAATCTCAAGAAGAAAGAAGAAGTTTTCTCTTAAATCTGGTATTGACCTACCAAATGACAGTGACAGATACAGCATGCGCAGTACGTCATGGGTGAATCCTCTCCACGTAGTCTCGATTCCCATCATTCTGCAACATTTCTAAAACTGCGAAGTTACTTCAATCCGCCACTGGGTGGACGTCATTTCAAGCTAGGTGACTCGTGTTTAATTTCGAAGCTGATCTGCGAGGATATTGAGACTACGCCGTCCCAGTGCAACACGGTCTCTCATAATCGTCTCACTGAAGCTGAAACAAGTCAGAGGCAGAGACGACAGCCTGCAGAGCGACTTGAGCGTGTCAAAGCTCTAAGATCAAATACAAGCTACAAGGAGCGCCGACACCGAAAGGTGGAAATTATGTACTTGGAAACTAACCCCGTGGACTCCTTGTCAAGAAGGAAGTGGAGAAGTTCCCTGTGATGAACACAGATACAGCCTTCAGTTGAGACATTCCTGTTGTGTTCAATAAGTAATATATGTATATATATATATATAATTATTATTAAGTAATGAAGTAATTATAAAATAATTACCTTTTAGGCTCAGCAGCAAGAAGGCTCTATAAGAAGAGCCGTAACATGTTGCTGTTATAATTGATGTAATTATCTTTTAATTGTAATTACTTAATACAAAGTTGTGTTAGACCTTGAAATTGTATATATATATACATATATATATATATATATATACCACTTGTTTCATAGCCGGTCAAGCCTAGTCGGTATAGTGACTGGAGCACGGAGATTCGAATCCCGGCAGATAAAAAAGATTCTTTCCTTCTCCAAAATTTCCAGACCGGTTCCGACCCCCTTTTCAGTCGCTAATGGTAAAGCATCTAGGTCCTGCAAATGGCGACACACCTTCACCTAGTGCCCAGCGAAGGATGACTGGAGCTATGTCTGTTTTCCTTCTTATATGTCTTCTTAGTGTGAACAGGCACAATTTATATTTTAGAAACGTGTCTGTCCTTGTGGAAGGCTTGACGCATTAACATGTTCACAAAACTGCCAATGATCCCCAAAATGTAAACAGTAAATCTCACCCAGAGTGCTACATTTTATTTCTCTACGATCGGCGTTAATATTTTCCTCTCACCAATTCATAAGTCACGCAAGCGTTGTATTATATTCTGGGTTTCCAATTAAGACGTGTTAAGCATTGGAACTGAACTCACAATCACGCACAGTAGAGATAGGAAGTGCAAACAGATTTCCGGTTGGCAAAACCGAAAGAAAAAGGCCGCTTGGAAGGCCTAGGCACGAATTGAAGGATAAAATTAAAATTAATCAAAAAGTGAGATAAAAGGGTGTGGGCTATATTCTCCTGACTCAAAACAGAGGCCAGTTGCAGGCTGTTGTGAAGAGGCTACAGTAACTTCAGGTTCTGCAGGAAATATAAATTTCATAACTAAAGGGAAACCTATCAGCGTCTCACGAAGGATTTAGTTAGTTAGTTGTTAATTATTGGTTAGTGGAAACTAAACCACAAACAATCAAATTTTGTCATACGAACGAAAGTTTTTGTTTTGCGAAAATATTTAAATCCGTCCCCGAATTAGACTTTTGTCGTTTTCTAGAATATTTTCGTGCAGTCGAATGTCAAATGGCTGGCTCCTCATTGGCATGCCTAAAAAAATTAAGAATGATAAATTCGGACTAAATTTGAAGAGTGATATACCGACAAGCCGTTTCTGCTTCGTAATGAGGGTATCCATTTTTAACCCCAACTGCATCCTTGCATCTCTTTCTTAGGCGCATTCAAAACGTTACGAAGCGGCTATTAATAAACAACTTCCTATACGTCTGTCTGCAAGCAGGAAACAAATCGAATAGGACTTTCACATGAGATCATGTTAGGGGGTTTATTAAATGTGTCGACCCATTCCAGTATTTGTTTATACACTTAAAACCAAAACAGATGCCTCTTTGTGCCTACACTTGTTTCTGCGCGTTATGTTCAGTATAACTAAAACATTTACCAGGGCCAAAAATGTTTCGAATAAAAGGTATAGATAAAATAAAATACAAAATTGACACCACAAACTTTACACCAGGGCTTTTGACTTTCTAGCTAATTAAACAACAATTTTTATGTTATGAATTCATATCTTTTTCTGTACAGTGAAATTTGACAGCCCTTTTAGATTATAAGCGAAGATTACCGAAGTCTCCTCTTCTGGATTATCATTAAAATAAAGATTTGCCCACTTTACACAATAACCTATACTCTAAATCCAATGAAATTCTATATAAGCACAAAGCTTTACTTATATGAATAAGCATTTCACATAGGCATATTTGAGTTGGCAATAAATAAGAAGAGAACATGGATGTCAGTATGTCATTTAAAATTCCTTCAGCCGAACGCGCCTGTTGTGTGTACATCGTATGCTTACGCAACATTTTTTACTTTATGCAAAATATCTCTGGAGAATAATTTAAAATTTGTGGCCTAGAAACGTAATGCCCTATATTATCAGCAACAAAAATTACTTTAGCTAAATTCCCGCAAATTCTATCTTAATTATCCGTCATCGTCTTTACATTGAGCCAATGCATGTTAGTTCAAAATAACAGGATTATTTCTCTTTTCATCATGTCGACAGTGTTAGTTCCCCTGCACGATTTCTTATTCCTTTTCAACTCCTGCATCCCTGTCACATGTCCTCCTTTATATGACACCTATTTATAGTGTACCTGAGAGCTAATTATTTCGTAACTTTAGAGAGAAAAGGTTAAGCTGTCCGTAACATGCTAAGTAGGCAAAGACGAGGGGTAGATGTGGTATAGCTCCACCCATGCTCGACGTCGGCGCTAGAAGGGGGTGGGTGGTCAACGCCATGCCTCGGCCTCTTTACCTCTGGGAAGGAGGACCGGTACTCATTACAGAGGCGAATGGTGAGCATGGGGGCAGGTTTGAATGAATGCGGAAAATGTCGCCCACACCGGGGTTCGAACCCCGGACCTTACAGCCGGTAGCGTGACACCGTACTCACTACACCACTCCGGACTTTATAGAGTAATGTGACCATATCTGACAAATGTTCTGCACACATAAATTAAAAAGTGCACCCTTGTACAGGCACTGTGGCTTTGTACAGGCCGTACGGCCCATAGGGGAGTAAAGTTCTACTCTTTCTTGACCACGGCACTATACACATGGACCCGTGCTAAATTTACTGTTATGTTTGGAAATAAACGATATATTGTTAATACTGGATGATATTACATATATCATATGCATATGCAATATTAATGAACGAATCTGACAAACCCTGCATTTGAAGAGGACAAATCAGAATATAAACGAATAAGAAAATGTAAGAAGAGTCGAAGTATTTCACAGCTAGACAAGGAACGAAGATAAAGAAAAGAAAGTTAGAAAAGCACTGAGGAAAACGAAAGAAATTTCGACAAATAGTGTGTCCCTAGGGTTCGATTTCCTCCCGCACAACTTTTTCCCTGGTTTATATGCAAGCTAGAGCACACCGAAGCTCTGCCCTACAGACAGGCTGTTAGCTAGTCGAAGCAGCGATGGCCGCTTACCTAACAGCGATTACGAACCTCAGGTGCTGTATAACTCACGGTTGCTGTCATTCGTTCAGACGCTTCCTCAATATCGGATTTACTTCAGAAGAAATAAAAGAAAATTCGCTTTACTCTTGACACGGGATTGTAACGAACTGATTTTTTCTCCTTCCTTCCCTCAAACACGATGACAGTTCGCTTTGAGAAAAGGCGGTAAAACTTAATTTTTGAAGACTCGTGCAGAATACTAACAAGTTTCGAATGCTTCTAGAGTAAGGCACGTAATGTCCAAGTAGCCAAGTAACATCATTTTACAGGGACTGTTCTAGTAGATAGCTATTCTGATAGGTTTCTTTAAAAAGTTCTGTATCCTCTATGCCACGATTTGAATCCAAACCCAAATTCACTCATTTGCGACATGGACAATTCACGATTTCAGCTGCCGAACTATATACATTTCAAGATGTATTGGTGATATTTAGCTATAGTTTACATGAACTTACAAGGGATGTTACTACAACGTTCCATCGATTCTTAAGATTTCATGGAAAATGATTTGTTTATTAACTGGAAAATTGTCTGTAAAACAAAGCTTATAAAAGCACAATAATAATAATAATGCAAATACTCCTTAGAGTCATAATTGTAAACTGAAACCCGCAAAGCATTATTTATTAATAAATTCTAGTTAATGAGCAGTCTGTGTCTGAGTTCACCGTGCCGTTTGTGTATACGTGTTCCTGTGCATGTCGTGTTTGTGTGACGAACATTTTGCCATTGGAGTCCACAAGTCCCTGGGTTTAATTTCCTGCGGTCAGTAATAGTACAAGGAAGAAAATGGAGAACGGAAAAGAACCTAGGGCCACTTTTTATGTAAAGTGCCCTTTTTTCTTATTTTAAATCAAATTGAATCTTCTCGATACATTTTAGTAAAAACGCCCAAAATAAAGTCCATTCAGCGGAAGCCGATTTGTTTCATACAAACAAAGAGACAGACAGACAAACGTACAGAAGTAACAGACGGACTCGGCATCTTCGCAACTGCACCTACAACAACTAAAAAATAACGAAAAAGAGAATCTGTAGACCGAAATTTTCTTGCGATTTCTTTAAAGTACACAATAAATAGATAAACGGTTTGGTACAAAAATTAAGGAAATATCGCTGTTTATACCAGATATTTATAATTACATTTTTTTGTTGTATTTGTATTCGTACTGTGTCCTACACTTTGCAAATCTTGCTGTATGTGGTTACGGCCTACACCAGAGGTTGCGATAAATTGACAAATACAAGATTTTGGGTTAAATTAACAAATACAAATGAAGAATTAAAAAGTTATATATCCTCCAGGAAAAAAGCACTACAAACCTTAAGGGGTTCTTAAGAACACACACACGCCTATTGATGTTATAAGGATGTATTCCTTTATCACAAGTTATACAGGCAGAAACATTATTCATTTTATGTACGGAATATTTACCTAAGCGAGTTGTGAAGTTTCTGCAACTGTGTAGCCGAGGATTTCGTTCTTATGGGATATGGCGCTTCTTCAAGGAGTAATCAAATCGCGACGTTTCGTAACTATGTCTACGTCGGTTTATCTCGTGAGGCAGTATCAGGCTCCAGAAGAGAATCCTCGAGATTCATCAAAATCTCACAAAGTAATCAAAATTTATAAAGAAACAAAGACAATTATTCCTCTCTAAGGTAAACCTGTTAAGAAATGTTATATGAAACATTCCTTTTGGTGTAGCAAAAAATTATCTATAAATATTCACAATCACAAACAACTTGTAAATAGTTTATTTTATATGGCAACTATTTTCTAACCTAAACTCGGGTCATCAGGTCATAACACAAGAAATAGAAACTAAATGCAAACGTTGGAGTTCTTCCTTGTTTATATCGAAAAGTACATTGAAATTACATTCAAAAAGTATAAGTAAAAACAGTTTCAAAAAAGTCTAAGCATATTTTAACAAGTTTGTAAATATTATTATTTAGAAAATGATTTTAAAAACTTATTACAAACTTTCCATGGACGAAGGCGATAAGATACAATCCTCATAGATTTTGGTATGTGTTAATGACATTATCTTATCTGTTCTTCATCATTTTATCGTCACTCCGTAACTTTACAATAAATGATAACTTCATCCTACATACTACAAACAAATCGTGTTTTAACATACAATACCGGTGGCGCCACCATTCTGGTATTTAATAAGTTAATAAGAAACATCACATTGGACGAAACAAAACGCTGCCTCCGTCCACCGGAAATTTTGTAATCAGTCTTTAAAAACAATTTTTTTTAATAAAAAGATTTGTAAATTTTTTTAAATATCCTTAGGCTTCTTTGAAACTGTATTTAATTATACATTTTGCATGCATTTTTAAATGAATTTTTTAATGTAAAAACGGGAGATTTCCAACTTTTGCTCTTAGTTTCTGATTATGTTTCAAGGTCTTTTGTCATGGCCTGATGACTACTCGAGTTTAGGGTTGAAACTAGATGTCATAAAAACGAAACTATAAGTGAGTCGGTTGTGGTTATGAATACTTACAGATATTGCTCTTAAGAAATGTCTTAAGCTTGGTTTGAAAGATAATAAAGCAAGTTCAGAGTTTCTAAAAATAAATTTTGCTGAAGTGGGAACTTGCATTAACTTACTTTAGAGTTTGAATGATTTATTCTGTTTCGCGTAAACTTTAAGTAAATTAAGAACTTCTGAGTGCAAAATACATTTTCCAGAAGGTACCGCTATTAGGACGGCACAACAATTCTTACTCTGCAATAGAGTATTAATAGACCTGTATTACAAAAAAATACATAAAAAATAATCTTGTGTTCAATTTTAATTACGTTACTTCGACTTAAATGTGATTAGAAATGCTAATATTGTTGAGTTCTTTGGCTGTATAATGTTTATAGAAGTGCTTGTAGATAGTCTGTAACACTACTATAAATATTACCACGGCGGATGGTTAACAAACACCAAAGGCATGTTAATATTCTTGTTCATTATTCATAGCTAATCGTCCTACAAATATATTTATGCCATATATAAGCCTAGCCTTTCGTGAAACACGTTGTTTAGAAACAAAGATATAACATGCAAGATTGTGTGGTAACAAAAAGTAATAATGTTACAGTGTGATAGTAATCAGTTGCAATTTAATTATTTATTTACATATTATATATATTTATATATTACTATTTGTAGGCTGTAATATATGCTGCAGAACGATACAGAAGATCAGTTGAACCGACCAAGTGAAAAAGGTAGAAGTATGACAAATAGTCAAGTAAGAAAGGAAGATTCTACTTACAAAAAACAAAAAACAAATTTGATTAACCACATCTTGCTTAGGAACCGCACTGGGAACAACTGTTTGAAGGAAAGGTAAGAAAAGCTAGAGGGGAAGGGAAGGCGAGGAAGAAGACAAAGCAACTACTAGCTGAAGTTACAAAATAAGAGTATATGATACTGGAATTTAAAAGTGGAAAGACTACCTCACACTTTGTGAATAACTGGATTTGGAGGAGACTTTAGAATTGTCGCAAGACAGGCTACATAATGAGTGCCATTAGAGAGTCGGTATGGCATAGTCTTTAAGGGGCTAGAATATAGGCTGGATGGAGGTCCAAGGAATCGAAGTTTGACTCCCGGCGGGAAAAAATATTTATTTCATCTTCTAAGATTCCAGAACACATTTGGGCGAACCCAGAACTCAGGGAACCGTTCCCTGTTTCTAAAGCGGCCGGAAAGTGAAGCTCATCACCAACCCGGCCTATTGCCATTATAACTTATACGTACAGTGACAATTTTACCGTAGCCTATAGTAAAAAATTCGGTGACATCTAGAAATGTTCACGTTAAATCAAATAATTCCAATATTGCGAAGCTGATATCAAAAAATATCGTACTTTTATGTGGTTTAGAGTCTTAACCTTTTAAAGACGAAACGTAATCTTCTTTATATAAGGAGTCAGTCCGTACCGCGTTGTAAACACTTCCTACCTGTCGCCCAATCCGGCGCCAGCCACCACATTCCTCCGAAAATTGCTACCCCGCCATCAGAATTACCGAAAACGATTACACTTATACGTTTCTGTATAACAGGCTACGTAATAACCCATTATTCTCTCTCTTTTGGGGGGACTCAACAGCCCCCAGTGAGCCAGGGCCTCCTCATTCACGAGGTTTCTAGATCACACACAACGAGGCATCACAACTGGTAGTACTCCTCCGGACGAGTAATTAGCTCGTCGCGAAGATCTGTACCTCACAACACACAACACTCACAACAGACAGACATACATGCCCCGGTGGGATTCGAACCCACAGTCTCAGCAGTCGAGAAGTCGCACACCTAAACCTTAGACCGATCGGCCACTGAGATCGACTGTCTCTTTTTTAGGCCTTCTAGAACTGTGTTACAAGTTACCTCTTCAATTTATTTTCGTATTTGCCTTGTCGCTTTTGTCCTGCAGTGACTAATGACTACCTAAGACAGGGCATTCATTCCATGGCATCCAGTGTTTGACGTACTGCATGGCATTTCGACAAGGACAATCACTGGCATCTGTGACACTAGTCCACTCTTATGGAGTCAAGACAGGCATAATCAATTATAACATTTGAGTGCTGGACAAACTTTACGGTTTTGTTTGTTAGATTATTCACAGAGGAGCAATGAGTATTCCCTTCTCTTATAATCTTTATAGAAACAAATCCTTTTGCCTAAAGCTAACAAGCAGCTATAAAGTCTTAACTTATATCTGTATATAACACATTCATCCAAGCGCAGCGTACTGATATTTGCAGTCAGTCAAATGAAATAAGAATAAAAGTGCTGAAATTACACAAAGAAGGCACGCCGTCCAATATGAGAAAACGTTCCTACTCGTTCAATTAAAAATTAATCCCATGGTTGCTTCAGCCCGGAAACAGGACGAGTGATCGGTACGTTGCAGGGACCGCTACCTGATAACACACAACACTGACCAAAGACAGACATCCATGCAAACGGCGAGTTTCGAACCCACAATCCCCGCAAGCGAACGATCGAAGGCCCACACCTTAGACCGAGCAGCCACATCGGCCTCATTTTTAAGTAAGGGTAACGGAAAAGCAGTCCCGTTACAGGCCTAGAGTGGCCCAGAGGGTTCCAGGAAGTTAACGTTCCCAAATTACATGACAACGGCACAGGATGGTTGTCAGCCTTAAGCACCGGCCGCCTTTACCCCCATTAAATATTCCTGGTACTCATTTCTGTTAGAGGTTGAGTCGACCCCAGGGCCATAGGGCGATCGGAAGGATTATGTCAATGGAAATTTCCAATGACACCATCTGGAATCGAACCAGCGACCTTCCGATTTGTAGCACAGCACCTTAACCGCTGTACCACCGCGGTCCCCCTCATTTTTATGTAGTCTCTGTAATTGTTTATTAAGCACTTGAGTCAGTAATTAACTATAAATAAATAAATAAATAAAACGAATTTCAAAAATGAAACACCATTATAATCATTACACGCAGATATACGTAGTCCTACACAGAAATTTTCTAAAGGTAAGAAATACCTGTAGTTCCACGTTTTGAGCAGAAATACTGATGGAATATCCAAGTGCAAAATGATGACCTTACTGTTGATGGAAGGGCCGGGATGACGTAGTCGGCAGAGCGACTCACTGCTGGCTTGGGCGTTTGGAAGATCGAAACCCGATGGAACCGTGCTTTTTCGCATTCGTCCAGACAGACCCTGGGGGCCATACAGCCTCCTGTAAAATGGGTACTTTGTCTCTTTAAAAAATCCACACCTCAAATTCCTCATAGCTTCCTTCTTTAAAAGGTAAGTACTGACGGGTGTACCGTTACACAGCAAGCATTCACAGACCGAAGGTAGAGATACGGCTCCGACCGTACTGTGACACAACGTTAGATGGGGGTGGGTGGTTAACGCCACGCGCCTCCCACTTTACTCCAGGGAAACAGAATCTGTACCTATTTGACAGTAGACTGCGTAGGCCTCTGAGTCTGGATGGATGGATGCGGAAAATCTCGTCCACCCACCGGGATTGGAAACCCGGACCATGTAGCCCGTAGCTAGTCGATAACAATGATTACGCTCTACCGGCTGCAAAAGCGTAGGTACTATGACCCGAAATATTTATACGTACACTCATGGCATCCTGCGGATATGAGCTCAGCCAACATACTGTACATTCTATCGTAATTGCGGGGCATACAACATCAGATAGCAGTAAATGACGCTATCCATTCTTCAACAATAGTGTTTATTAACTCAAAAATCCAGCCTCTGTTTTTCATGTATCAAGGTCTCAAAATTTAATGTTCTAAAATAATTTCATACAGTTAGATGTCAAACGTGTAACTAAAAGGGATTCGTTGACGCAAGATCGATACAGAATCCAGGAGAGTGGCGAAAGTCTCCTGCAGGAAAGCTGAAATAAGACCACAGGCTTTACAATGGGCAGTAATCACGGTAGACTAGGAAAATGTCACCTGTCAGGTAAGTAAGAGGCTGTTGGATAAATGAACAAAGGGAAGGACCACAAAGTGACAATCATATTTCTAAACAGAAATGAAAATGTGTACCCAGACATTAAGTGGGCTAAGTTAGTGTTTAAAATATAAGGTAATTCTCGAAAGAATAACAAAAATGTTATGGAAACAAAACTAAACAAAATTTAAGTAGCCAGGGATTATTAATGAATAGCGTTTTCAAATGAAGAGATAAATGTGAAATTTAAAATACTGATTAAATAAATCCTTTGCCAATACTGCGGATCACAATCCAACTGTAGGCCGGAAGCAGTTCCGAGACTGTCCCTTCTGACTGTCCTCCTGAAAACTGAAGAGGAATGTGTTCTTCTCACAAAGAACTGTAGAAACTTGGAGATAAGGAAAGCAAAATATCTCTCGTTATTATGGGAGAATTTAACTTTTTGACAATAACAGTCGGACACCATATGGACGCCACTTGTGAATACATTGAATATGTAGCCAGAGACAACCGGCAAAGGGGATATTCCAGCTTAGAATCTACAAATAATATTCACAATTATGCAACAAAATATTTCGTGTTTTGGGTCGTGAACAAATTAGGAGACAGGGAACTACAAATGATTGTTATTAAGGTTCAATGATAAGGTTACGAGTACTTGGGTACCTGATGTCCAGTAAAACATTCATGAAGACAATGTCGTCATATGGATGGACGAGCAGATGGACACCCAACCGAAGTAAAGGCAACTTGAAAACATTTGTATAATTAGGTTTCAGTCTTACTGGGTGAAAAATACCGCAGCCTGAATTACGCGAATACTGCAATAGATGATTGAGTGTATCAGGAAGGATTACGTCAGTTAATTATACATCCATAAGGTAAAGCAGAAGGAGAATAAAAAGCCAGGCTCTAAAATAAGTAAAGGGATACGTAGAAGCAGCACCTTGTGGATGCATTCATCACTTTCAAGTGAAGAGCATTCTTCATGGTTGCTCCTCTTACAGAAACAGGAAATGAGTGTAACAATGAAAAAGGAAGATATGAAGGGCTGTCAGAATTTAAAATGCTTACAGGATATTACATTTCTTGTAAGGATAATGAAAATATGTATAAGCTAGCCTCGTTATAAAATCAATTCCTCCTTTATTCGTATGTCTGCAGGAACTTCTTGTTATTTTCAAGTCAAGGGTACGAACATTATAACCTATTTAGTGGGAATGCTTTGCGTTAAGTGGTTTATAAAAGTGGGCCATATCTATTGGGGTCAAGACTCTGTACACCCAAATTTCGTAAAAACAAATGTAAAATTTTCTAAAATTTGTTGAAAATTTCGCATAAAAACAAAATAGATACCAGAATGAAATTGTTCATTTAGTCTTTTTTCTATTCCGGAATACAAACTCGATTATGAACTTAACTAAACTTCGCAATTCTTAGTATAACACTTCACTTTCGTTACGTATGTATCAACTGACATACATGTGACAATATTATGTGAAATTAGTATAAAAGGGTGAGGAAGGAATTCAGCTGACTTGTGATGGAATCCAGGTCCTGGTCCTTGTGAACACTGCCATAGTTCTCGGGTTCCACGACAGATGGATCTAATGTGCGTGTAGATGTCATGCCATATATTGACTACTAGAGTTCAAACAGTTAAACTGAAAGTAAAAGGACCGTACTATTTGTAAAGTTCCTCTTTATATTCAGCAAAATTTTCACCTAGTCTCTCAATAAAATATTTCGATAAAATTTGAAATGGAGAGCCCACAACAATGGATAAAATATAACCACGTGTAAAGTGAGGTGTCTGCGTGAGTGTAAAGAGTCCTCTGGCGAAATATTTTTGTGGACGAATTTATCTCGGAGCTGATGATGTTGAAGGATGGCTGGGATCAGGTGCTGGTTGGGTGAGAGGCGAGATTGAGGCGGTAACTCGTTTAGATGCAAGAGAGAAACGGAGAAAAAATATACATTGGCCATCAACACCAACATTGACCCAGATAGATGGGCTGCAGGGGGAAGGGTGAATGGATCTGACGTCAATGTCTTACATAAAATTAGGAATTTAGTATAATGCATCTCCTCGATGCACACTACAGACAGAAATTTTACTGAAACATTGGGGTGACAGAACTCTTCTAATGGAAGTACACGGATCAGTTCTTGATTATTTTTGTTTCCATTTCTCTCTCAAGCTACTTTAGGAAGAAAGTTGAGTATGCTAGTATTCGTACGAAGTACAATAACTTAAAAAATAAATCAGATTTGCATTTTGTCTTTTAAGGTTGTACACAGTAGAGGAAAAAATTCACAATAAGTTCTCGCTTTATCTTTCTTAAACCTTCTTGCCAGAGTCCACGTAATATGGACACACACAGACATATAAGACAGACTGGACCTGGCTAACAGTTCTGTGAAGTTTAACCCTAATGAGAAGAGAGATTTTGTGGAAAGATCAGTCGTCAAATTGGAGTAACCGACGGCCTCTCACTTCAACAACTCTTTGCTTAATTTCTTTGGATAAGTAATGATCCTTCCAGTTTTTAATTAAGGAAGTAATTGCGTAGCTTCAAATTCTGTTCCTCGCCAAGCGCCTTTTCAAGGGGTCTTCATACTGTATTTGCGTTTTAATTTTAAACTTCATAAAGCAATTTTTTCATATTTACTTGTTTTTAAGATGACAAAATTGTATCCACTTAAAACAAATATTTCGTGGAAGAAAACTGAATAAAAATGTAATATATTTGGAGTTATCACTTCAAATTAAACGTTTATCGCGCGTTCATTTTAAGTAGTAAACTTAATATTGTAACTTTGTAATACACTGTTCTTAATCCAATATTCTGCAACAAAAACATGTCACGCATACACTAAAATGGCATTTGTTGCATATTTCGCTTATAAAATCGCACTCCAGAAATATGACTGCTGGAAGTGCTTTGAATTTTCCTAGTCAACACCAAGAACAGTTCCGATTTCGATGCTTACCGTATACTTACTAAAATTTTAACCCGAAACACACAAGGTCAGCACTAGAAACTGAACCCTACACTCACCTGCCGAGGCCTCATAGTGTACTGATACACAGTCATACCAACTATGGATATTTACCTCATTCAATCTTTGAAAATTAAAATATCTGCTAGCAGAATCCATAACATTGCTCACACTACAGTCGCCACTTGAAACCATTTTGAGCGAACTCTATTCACGTTTTATTCTCACAAAGTTTGTCATTTTCCTAACATTCTTCTTAATGTTTTCCTCTTGATTTTTTCATGGCCAAAATAGAGTGGCCATTTTGGAAAAATTCTGTATTGCCTGTTTATACTTATATTCAGTGTATGGCATCCTATTCCTAAGACTCCATACTTGATGTCTGTAATATCCGCCATTTCTGTGACGCAACTTTGACAATATTATAATACTAGCCACATGCCCTAAAGTGACGATGTCCGCTATTATTCATGAGTCATTCGAAGGTCTCTTTCATCTGTAATTTTCTATTATTTAATAACACAGTGGTTATTTTAATCATTTTGTATGCTGCAAACTGCGTGTTTTCTATTTCATTATGCGCTCGAAGCTCTACCGATTCTTCAGCCTCAAACCTTCTGTCAAAGAGAATACACTCTCAACTGTACGAATTGTTACTTCGCTCTCGGCCGCGTACCTCGCGGGTAACAGTCTCTCTGAAACGTTATCGTAACCACGGCAACCTGCGTCAGGGATCAATGGTAAACATGGCAACCAGGATGTGACTCAGTAACTCAGTGAATCACTCACTCTCATCTAGGGTACATTCTGCGTTATCAGTCGAGCGGAAAACTATCAACGTTTCATTCTGGAGGTAGCAAGTACGAATTGTTGGTGAGGAAAGTTACCCTGTCCAAACCATTTTGCTGCCCATAGCAAGTCCTCCCGCAATATTGCGGAGATATTAGGCTACCATAACCTCAACCTCTCACTACCCTTCGTGTTTCATAAGAAATCTACGTAGTTACAAAATCTTGGGGGTTACCTGAAGATTGATATTTCTGTTCACTACTCAGTTACTATGCAGAGAGTAACCGACATCTTAACAACAGCAATACAATGACTGCTACTACGAGTAGGATTGCAACAGTTGTGACAATCTTTGCTTCAGTCTCTTAGCAGAAGACCCGTCCAGGAATATTTGTACTGGACAGACTGGGTATTTCGCGAGTTTTCTACACCAGTGCCTCTCATTTGTTCTTTCCTACGCACGTCTTCATTTTGTCGAGCTATCTTTCTAGCAAATCCGTTTATTTCTGCTTTTCTCTTGAGTTCGGAGACTCTCACATTCTCTGCTCTTGTCGCGTACCTCCACATTTACCCATTGTGTAACTTACACTTCCATTGTGCTCCGAATTTTAACGGTCTCACAGGCATGCTACAAGAAGGTCTGCCAGGAACTCTTGCACAAGGTGCACAAACACCCCAGTACTACTGATAAGTACTCACCCACAGAATTATACCAAAATATAACATAAATTTTTTCCTTCTCTTCATCAATGCTTGGTCACTATTCAACATTTCGTGCCACCAAATCCACACAAAGACGTGGCCTGGGTAATTAGAACTCTCTGCACTCGGCTTGCTAACAACGACGCATCTGTGCCCAAGTTTTCAAACAGCACATACAAAAGAAAATTTTCCAGGAGTGTTTTTACTAAGACGAGCAGTTTTATTTGGTGTTTCTTTCGAAAACCCAATTCTTTTAACGGCCGAATTTTGCTTTTCTTCCGAGCGATGGATCCCTATGGGACAAAAAGCACAATCCCTTGGATTTTTCCCTTAGGACGGCGGAGTACGTACTTCAGTGAAAGCGGTGATTCTCCACCGTCACCTATACAAGAAGCTAGTATGGTTTTTCCACGAGCGATGGAATCCTAATGCAAAGAAAACAAACTGCACTTGGACTTTTCTGGAGTAAATGTGTTCGCTCCTCAGCGAAAACAACGGGTTTACCGTATCCTAGAAGAGGTGACAATTTTGTTCTTTCCCGGAACAATGAGATCCTGCTGGACAGACATCACCTTCCACCTGGGTTACTTCCGAGTGACGAATTCCTACCTCCTTCCCTCCCAAAGAACAGTGATATTTCCCATATCCTGCAAAAGGTTTTAATTTGCAATTTTTTGGCAGCGATGCTCGGTGTTTTATTTCCGTTTCTTGGGCAAACCGTGTCGAATTTTCGAAATGAAATGAACCAATAATTTTTCCGTTGTTTTCTCTCCAAGAAGATTATTCTACTTATAATCATATTCTTCCATGTTGCGCCGTTTTGGAAGAACAGGTTGATACGGACGGACGGACCTACACTTGGGCTGTACATCTGTATAAACACAGGTGGTTCAGTCATGTTTCCTCAAAATTAGCGGTAAATCTCTTTCCTTGAAGTAACATATCTTCCACACAAATTAATGATTTCCGTTTTTCACGGGGGTTTTGAAGAAGTTTTAAATCTTTTTGGATGACACGAAGTGTCGAATAGTTAACATTCAACAATGTTCAAAGTAGAGTGTTCTTGTACTACTTGACCCTGACGATGAAGGCACTACGATCCTCGAAAAGTCGTTAAATATTTACCAGTCAACACGGCGTAATATCCTAAAATATTTGACCTTTCTCTTCGCAAACACATTACGAAACATTGTTTATTTAGTAATATATTACCCTCGTTCTTCCTGGGAGGTGCCTCAAAACTTTTAAGAGATACTGAAAGAATAAATTCGTCGCAGCTGCGAGGGGAACCATGAGTCCTGTGGGAAGAATTTCAGTTCAGGCAACGAGACCGAGAAAGGGTACTGAGAGAAGGGAAAAGCGACGTTGACGGGGAGGGGAGGGGAAAGAGACGTTCCGTTACTCCACCTGAAATTCCGATGACAAGCTCGGCTTTCGATATCAGATTCTAGTAGGTAGTATTGTTCAAGGGTTTCTAACAATTTTACTGTTTATAGGGTGACTGCTTCCGTTTTATATAGGGTCGTTTGTGTCTTGCCCGCGGAACCGACAGCAAAGATAAAAGCCTTCATTCCATGCAGGGCAAGTGAAAGGAACATACTAATTTCCTTTTTATTTGGAATAATCCTACTGTTCTTGTTAGCTTATTTTCTCTACAGACACACTTGGATGTAGAAGCAAAATGTTTTGATATAATAGGTGAAGAGACTCTTTCCATATTAAGTTCACTACAAGCAGTAAAAAACAATTAAGATAAACGTTCTTCTAACTGACCGTCTCTATAAAACATAGGGCGAGTGGGACTCCACCTGTTTATATTTCAGTGACTTATTCAATTTCAGGATACACAAATACAACCTACAGTCCTCTTTAAAATAACGTACCTGAGCATTGGTCTTAAACAATCTGCAAAATATTGATTCATTGATAATTATCTTGTTGTAAAAGCGTGAGAATTGGTAAATAATAACTTACATTTTAGGGAAACGTTTGCTCCCCATATCAGGTTCTAATGAATCAAAAACCTTTTCTTGAATCTTCAAATTAAATCAATTTTGGATGTCATTTTACTCCAGTCTATATAAAACTGTCCTGATTTTGTTTGACGAATGTAAACAATAAGAATAATTAAAGTTGGTTTTTTATATAGCAGCGTTAATACATGTTACCTAGGAAGTGTGTCATCCCCGTTGTGTGTGTGAAACTAGGCCAACACAGGCCGAAACATGTAGTTGTTTTCCATCACATTCATTAAATTACACCTCAGTGATTAAGTTGTGTTTGACTACATACCTTCTCCTAGTTAATACATGTTAGTTCCAAATTCATTGCAACTTGTGTAATATTTTATGTGTAAGTGTGTAAGTGTGCTTGTGTGTGTATGTGCATGAGCCAATGTGAGTATATGAATCTATTACGCTACAATGAAGGATTTACATTTTCTTGTGTTAAAACTATCATTTTCCTTACTTTTGGGAGTTAAAGTTAAGTGTAAGAAATTATACGGACCATTCAAGTACATTCTCATGATGCAAATTATTCCCCACCTAAATTCAACTCACAGTAGCAAATGCGTTTTTTCCATTGTTAAATGTACACAATTCCACCGATTAGATTAAAAGGTAGCGCACTTGTAGCCAGCTTATAATAAACGAGACTGCTACATCATTAAAGTCCAGGCTAATCTAGGATCACAATTAAAAACCAAGGCTCTTCTAACGAATATAACTGGGTTAGCACGTGCTACAAATGACCCAATTATGCAGTTTCCCTCGAAATCGTAATGATAAAGCAGTGTGTATGCGTAACTTCGTACCCAATGTTACTGGTACTGCCGTACTGGTAGGAAAATAATGTGGGTATTTGTAAAGTCCTGGACGTTTTCTTTAAAAAGGAAATGCATTACAGTTGAAAAGATGACAAAAGAATGCTCCGAAGAAACTCACGAAAAACTAATACAACAATATTTTATTTTTGGAGACAAGTTACAAATAAGGCACCTGGTTTTTACTTACACAACTGTCGAAGTTTAAAATTATATATATATATATATATGTACATACATATATATATTATACATAACGTAACTTTGTGCAGTGCTGCCACCTTATGTGATTATTTACAACTGATCATGACTAGTATAAAACAATCCCTCTGAGATCTGAATGGGATTTATATCAAAACTAAGAGATATGAATGTGAGTTGCGAAGAAATAGATTGAAAACTTACCACTAATATTACTACTTATACAAATGCTTAAACCTGGTTTATTTAAGAGTGAACTGTGTTAACAAAACCAACAGGAATAATAATTATTACTGAAATAGAAAATTTGAAGTTTACTTGTAGATTTAATATAATTGGGATTCAATCAGTAAGAATATTCTGAAAAAATAAAATTTACCTGCTCTGTTATAAAATTTTTCACTGCAATTAAAGGAAGCTCACAATTAGTGAGACGTAAGAATTCAGAGAAACAAATTCCACTGTAAAACTTACATCCAAGTCGAAATACACTTTATAATTCTTTTGAATAAATATGGTAATGCACAACAGTATATATACTTCGATTTCTTTGCACTAAAAAATCTGATTTTTCACTAATGCACAATGCATTAATCGTTGAACATTTGCACCATAAGACTACATCGGCTGTCAGTCGACTTACTAATTGTGCTGATTATATGATAATACATGTTCTTGCAATGCGTCAACACATTTAAATTGTCATGGGTACACTTACTTCATTGTTATCCCTTGCCTTCACAACAACCGTTAAAACAATGTCATGCTATAGATATGAGTTTGTGCCCTTTTATTTTGCTACATAAATATGCAAAACTACAAGTACTTCTAATATATTACTAAACTGGTGGTTCATATTGAATAATAACAAATAAACACGACATTAATTTTCTCTGTTTGACACAATTGTGCTTTATTGATACAAACTGTGCAAGACAAGAACAAACAGGTTAAATCTACCCAATAACAATGTATATATCATTGTTATAAAATATAAATAAAATTAATTCAAAGAAATTTCGTATTTCAGGTACATTAAGAACTGCCCGCGAAATTAATACGGAGAGCATGCGAATGGTACACTTCAGAGAAAACTAAAAAGAAATATTAGATTGTTATAAAACGGCTTAAAGTATGAATAAATGGCACGTAATAAAAAGTCTCTGTGCAAATCATGACGGCGCACAGGCAGAGAATTATGTATGAACCCATGCTTTCTTAACATCAACAATAGGGATGCTGAGCGATTCCGACTCACGCCCTGGTCTTTCTACCCTGAAAAAAGATCCCTCAATTCTCTCTGAATAGCTGACTGGGTGGTCTTCTCCACAGCTGGTCTGGACGTTTTGTTAAAGAGAAATATCTCTTGCACCTGCTGAAAATTGAACCGCGTTTTCTCTGTTGCGCATCCCGTAGCCTAGGCACAACACTGAATATGGCTTCTCAGCTCTTAAATAATATAAACAAAACACGTCTAAATTTTATCCATACCTTACATTTTCAACACTATTCCATGCGTTGAATATCTAACAAAAAGGAAAATATAATTCCATTTTGTACAGTGTGAAATAAGATGGTATTGTTATGCGACTGTAGTTCAACATTATCACTAAACTCTTCATGTTTAATTAACGAAATGTATCAACTTCCGATTCCTCAATGTCGTCTCTGCGGGAGTGCATATTCATTTGCAGTTTACATGAATAATGAACTGCAATGACAGACAAAGCCTTGCGCAAATTCTTCGAGGGGAAATAATTTCCAAGTACAGTGCCCAGTCCGAAGAGCTCGATGATATTAAATAGTAAATTTCGGCCAGTCTACAAATTAAGTCTGAGATGAATCACGATTTCTTTCATAGTTTTCACATTATTCTGTAATTTAAATTTGGGGCGTGGGTTGGAAAATTTACAGACCAATATTTATGTCACGAATGATTTCATATAAAAAAGTCAACATAAGACAGAAACCAATAAACGCAAAGAAAGCTACTTATAACATTGTTTTCTGAGTGAGTATTTGTGCAATACGCCACTATTACGGATGACATTTACCAAAGGTTTTATTTAACTAAATATTATTGACAGCCCTACACAGGCAACTTCGTAACGTTCACCAACAAATACACTGTGTCGAAGAAAATTCCCCAACAGTCCATATTATATTAAATTTCCTGCATGTTTCGACCCTTAATAGGTCAATATAAAGGAGTTACAATAATAGTAATGGCAACTGTACCTAAGTACATAAATTGCAAATATCAACACAAGATTAAGCCTCTAAACACACAGCACAAAATGATGTACGAAAATATATGTGGAAAATTTCAGAATGTGCCAGATTTACGTAGGCCAAGTTTCAAGATATTTAAAATGTATACAGATCCACCCTCTGTAGTTGAGGCATCCCCGTTGTGTATGTAACAATGAAAATAAAAGTAAAGGTAAAGTCAATCAAAACACAACAGCTTTATTGGATGTTAATAAACGACATGTTTGTTGGTGTGTGGATACCAGACAACAACGCACGCCGACCGCCGTACCTACTCACACGCACTCTATGCCTCATATATAATTTATAGACCAGATGATGCGATCTCAACATCCGCGACACACAAGCAGTATTTAGTCTCTTAGAACTTTGCAAACGTGATGATGGCCGAGTAGGCCGAAACATGTCGTTTCATTAACATCCAATAAAGCTGTTGTGTTTTGACTTACTTTACCTTTACTTTTATTATCAGATCCACCCTCTTTGGTTAAATAAACCACAACTGAGTTTTCATGGCTACGTAAAATGCCCAGCACAACACTAATATCGTTATGACGAATTGCGTACTTGTAACTTAAAATTAAAATGTCTGTATCAAAATATCTACGGTTAAGCAATTTTTGACAAAATGCATACTTACTTACTTACTTATTTACTTACTTATTTACTTACTTACTTACTTACATACATACTTACTTACTTACTTACTTGCTCACTTACTTACGTAATTCATGGAGCAGGGTCCATCTTGAGAAGCTAACCGGTTTTCAGCTAGTCAAGAAATTCCCCACCTATAATGGAACCCGAAGGTTCATTAAAGTCTTCACAGGTGCCACCGTGTGAATGTTTCCTAACAAGATGCATTTCTACGGGAGGAGTTGTTAGCAACTCGCCCAACCCCAAGCTGGAGGACCACTCCTTGTCGGCTGTCCGCGACTGCTTATTCAATATATTCGCAGTTATTGGAGGCCGTTCCTCCATCCGAAACCTGAGGACGCGACATGACCGCGATGACAGATGCCCATTTATCACGGAAAATGTAGACTTATAACAAGGTACAAATTTACGCGCTTGCAAAATTTGTGGCATAGTTGTCCAGTCTTTTGTACAATGTAAAACCTGAATGTACCTTTAGTGAAATGGGCATTACAAAAAGAACGTTAAATTATGAATTAATTAAAAAATGTTCCTGCGTAATTGAACAGTACTTTGGTTGCAGCAGTGGACAGGCCGAGCGAAAAAACAGCACAAAACACCAGAACAGCAAGCAAATTAGAGCGTGCCTACATTATGTACTTTTCTTAGACACGGGTATGTGTTGGTTTAAATTAGTCATTCCGTAGTCTGCCTTACTACAGGCCCATAATCTTTCAAGCGATTTCTACACAGAGTGAGGTCTAGTGATTCATCTTTCAATTATCAGTGACCTCTTGTTTCCTTCATTTCCTTGAGGTAATCCAGGAGCTGTAAGTCTTCTTCCTCTTCTTCCCATCAACTCTATCCTTCCCTCGATCTTTCCTTCAGCAACGTGTCTTAGACGGCAGTTCCTACGCAACATGTGACCAATCCAGTTGGTTGTTTTTATTTTATGTAGGATATTCCTGTCCTACACGGCTCTATGTTATACTTCATTTTTCACACTATCGGTCCAAACGACCTTCTCCATCCTTCTCAAGCACCACATTTCAAAACTTTCCAGGTATGTCTCATCTATATCTTAGGATGCGTCCAATTTTCAGCACCATACAAAGCTATGCTCCAAATGTAGCACTTTGTAGTTTGTTCTTTAAATTTAAATCTAATTCCCCGGCGAAAGAGTCTCCTTTTGTTGAATGCTTTTTTGGCCATGGTGATTCTGGATAAAATTTCACATGTACACCTTGTATCATGAGTTATCATGCAACCCAAACAGTTGACATATTCCACATTCTCCAGTTGTTTTTCTCTATCATATTGTATACTGGGGATATGTGCCTTGAAATTCTCATTACCTTAGTCTAGTCCTCATTCATCTTCATTCGATAGCATCTTCCAGTTTTAATTAGTGTATTAGTCATCCCCTGTATCAGCGTCTCAATTTTAGCCAGTAGCACAAGGTCATCTGCATATTTCACAGAGTCAATTATGTGTCCTCCTACTTTGAAGTCTCCAAACCCTTTCACAGCTTCCTTAGTAATGTACTCTCATTATAAGTCAAGTAGAATCGGCGACAGACAGCATCCTACTGTATCTCCCCTTCCAGTCTTCACACTTCTTGTCTCCCCTTGGTCCAGCAATTTAACATTCTGCTCCATGCAAAATATGTTGGTAAATTTTATTTCGCGTCAGTCGGTGCCAGTTTCCTTTAAGATCTGCAATGATTTGGTCCAGCTTACACGGCTAAATGCCTTCTGCTAGTCAATGAAGCAGTATGATTCACTTGCTCCGGGATTAACTGTGTGAACTTGATGGTAAAGTCACTTTGTCCGGTATAAAGCCATGTGGATTGCTGGCGATGTACTCCACTCATTCTTAAGCTCAGCACTGCCCCTTTACCTGAAGGAAAACCCCCGCTATGTCCACTGAATAAAAAGCTGGTCTACCCCCAAAGCCATTTTAAACTCTGTGAAAATTGGTTAAAAATTGATTCCCTGCTGGTAATCAAAAATCGATTCCTAGGACTTTCATTCCATAGCCTAGAACTTATATCGAATGGGTTATCCGGGTTCTAAACTCTGTCTATTGAATGTTGCATGTTATAGAATATTATAAATTAAACCGATAAAGGGTTAGTTTAATTTATAACACGGAGGACACATTTAGCTGTTACATTTGCTAACTGGAAACTTAAGGTGTCCCTAAGTGCATAGCGAACTGAAAAACTGGAGTGCGGGTTTTGATTTTAAATGAGAGACAAGCCTGGGCACGATAAATAGGGTTCTCAAGCTAAATAGCTGTAATTTTGGAGATATCTTATACGGGTATGATTGTAAAGAAGGAGGCTAGCACACTGCAAGTTTTTGGACTTTCGCAGTTATGCAGCTGAGGTCTTTCTTATTCTGTGACAAGACGTCACGTCACTGGGTGATTTGTGTCCGACATTTACAGACAACGTATTTGTTTTATGCTGTCTATATATTCGGGCTCCAATCGCCCTGTGACCCGCGAAGAGTGACTTCAAGCCATCGCATTCCCGATCACTGCGATCTACTTTCCATAATCCAGCAACACTTAAATTCGATTACATGACAAATCCTTACACTCAGCTATCCGATTACGTAGATGATGCGGTAAGAGAAGTAAAAGACATATTTCTCGTCTCGGTCTGTATATTTTCTGTAAAACTAATATGGTATTTACCTTATCGGTCACGGTGATGAAATTTGTAAATTCACAACAAAAGGACGGACGTACTGAGGCATTCAGTAAATAAGACGAATAAATATGATAAAAGACTCTGTTATAAAATTTATGGGTTACAATCCCTTATTATTAATAAACAAAATATGGCTCCGAGCAGAACTTGTAAATTCAAATTCTACATAACACAGATTTCTAGTATTACGTGCTAACTGGCATTACTTTTGGTATTGTATTTCATTGTTGTACAGAATTAATTGATTGTGGGTTCGAATCCTACCAGGGGCATGAATGTCTGTCAGTTGTAAGTTTTGTGTGTTGTCACGTAGAGGTCTCTGCAACGAGCTGATCATTCGTCAAGAAGAGTCCTACCGACTTTGATGCGTCGTTGTTTGTGATCTAGAGACCGCGTGAATGAGGAGGCCATGGCCCATTGGGGGCTGTCTCATCAAACAACAAGGCAACAAAGAACTCACTGTTTAGGAACAGGTTCTGTACAACTCGAATTTCCTTACACAGCATCATATACGCATATCGTCTACGTATTTTCTAATAAGATTCTATAAATATCTTGAAACATGCCTATAAAAAATTCACAGATACTTGTCAATTTTCCCATGCCTAAATCCAGTATATCTTTAGGTGTCACTATAAAACCACAGGTTAAAAGTGTTGTTACTGGCTTTTTTTACACTCAAGATACTATTACACAAATATACGCGTCTGATTTTCAGAGATTCGACGTTTCAGGACCCTAAAATTAATATTAGCGTGCTCCGTGTCATCAGCGTTGTTCTTAGGAATATTCGAAACGTTTCCCTACATTGGCTTTTAACATTAAAATATTTATATAACCTTATCTGGCTACAACGCTGATTGAAATACACATTCAGCCAGGCAAAACTACAATTCTACTTCCTTTCCACTTTATGAAAAAAATTTAAAAATATAGATATTCTGAAGTTAAATCTTGAAAAACACGTGTTACTACAGATAAATTATGTTTGCAACTTGATAGGTTCTAGTATTTCGTAATGTGTTATGACCAGAGGGCTCTAAATATATAATGAAATATATTCTGGTTAATACACATATAATGCTGAGCCCTAAATGATAGAATTAGGTCTGATGTCATACGATAGATTTAAGCGGAATGTTATGTAAATCTCCCAGTTCTCTAATCTGATGTAGGTGAATGAAGCACGATGAAGTAGTAATGGTAAAATGATACGTAGCTTATACGGTAACGCTGAAGTATCAAACAAAGGCCTGTAGCAATTGCACATTTGTTCACTACATACCTCACATGGATTGTCCAAAGTTCGGAACGCACATTACAGTTAAGAGGCCGGAGTGTAAAGCTGAATAATGGCAGGATACATCACAATGTATAGCAATAGCACCCTAGGGACACGAAAACCTAATATGACATGTTAAAGACCTCTTCCAATGAGTTAATTGACAGATTTTATGGACCATTTAAAAATAGTGGGTACATATGTGCCCCAGTCAAGAACACAAAATTAATTTGCGAACACCTGATTCATTTACGCCATCTATACATCCTCCATTTCGAAAGAAATTAAATTCGATACAGTCCAACAGGATTGTAACTCGTTTGCTAGTGATAATGTTGTGGTATGTGGCCCAGGACCCATAATACAGCATGATGACTGCAACGTGGCCAAAAGTAAAATGGAGGGCAAGCTAACCATGTTGCAGGTGTATGTTGTTGATCCTTCCGTAAGATAATCGCCAATTTGTCTCGGTTCCCCCCCCCCCCCCCAAACACCCAAACAAAGCACACA
>Ga0123354_10001944_pt1 | contig 26372 bp, 11 predicted proteins | sample TergutLab28metaG_2_FD_97872 | JGI IMG/M metagenome (GOLD analysis project Ga0123354, IMG submission 97872) | Labiotermes labralis P4 segment gut microbial communities from Petit-Saut dam, French Guiana - Lab288 P4 | ecosystem: Host-associated > Arthropoda: Insects > Digestive system > Gut ...
CTGTAAAATTCAGGACTTCTCATTATGCTATATATTTAAAATACGTTATAATTCTTGTCTTCAATACACACATACACACACACACACACACACACACATATATATATATATATATATATATACACAGGTTTAATATGTTCCACATCCGTGCATTAAAGATACTTACACTTATGTCGATATATACAGAGTGTTTCAGAAGGTTTCTCCCATAATTCGGTAGAAGGTTCCCTATTTTAATTTAAATATATAAGGAAACATATCTCATATATGCTGTTGAACTCTTATGGAGATAGGTGAGGAGAATATGGTCCGCTTGCTGTTCTACGTACTGCACCTGTGCTACGTGATGTGTTGAACTTACACTGCGCAGGTCCGTCCTTGAGCCTGTAGTCAATCCAAGACATACGGAAGCGAGCGTACTAGGTAAAGTACTTAGAACACTAAGAACGACTTTTATGGAACTACTCCGAGCTTTCTAATTTAATGTCTTTTTGTCACTCAGATGTTAAGTACAGGTGTTAAAATTACAGGGACTGCAAATTTCTCCTCGTTTTAGTATGTATTTAGTAATCAATAAACGTATAACACTTTTCTTTTTTGAAAATTTATAGCCATTATCCCCGTAAAAAAGTTTAAATTCGGGTGTAGGTATCTTGCTTTTATCTGCATAATTTAAATTACATGCCGAAATATGGCAGATTCCTTCTAAAACGCTCTATGTACATGCATAGACATAAAATTGCAATTTCAGTTATTTTTTATTTTTTATTTTCATTGTTACACCGTGCATGTTGTCGAGTTACTCAATTATTACATCAACTACTGCACATATATACAATTTACACATCCAAACATTAAAAACGCTCCGACATGTTTCGGTCCTAAGACCATCATCAGGGAGCTATATCTTCCTTGCTAAAGTCACACTAGAAATATTCACATAATAATTTCGTTTTACCAGTTCGGTATCACGCAACGAAGCACAGAATGCAAATCCGCAGCAGGGCACTCTTCACAACATAACATTACACAACATGGCATGCTGCCACAATACCCAACTAGTAAACTGAAATTAATATGTGAATATTTCTAGTGTGACTTTAGCACGGAATATAAGGCTCCCTGAGGATGGTCTTAGGACCAAAACACGTCGGAGCGTTTTTAATGTTTTAATGTGTAAATTTTATAAATTTTTTATATGTGTGCAGTGGTTGGTTTAATAATTGAGTAATGCATTTTCAGTGTTTTTATTTTAAGGGATAAATGTTGCGGGTTGGCAATCCAGGTGAGTTTTTGGAAGTTCTTATGTTCTACATGCAAGTAAACGCGTACCTATACTTTTCATAAGAATATTCGAGTAATGACGTCCTGCAGCAAGTGATGTACACACTGGCTGTAGTTCTTGCTTTCCTCTAAATTTTTCTCACTGTGCACTTAGTGAAGGATTTGACATTTTAGAAGATCGTGATTTTGTGAATGTCCCTTTTTTGAAATACAAATCTCCTAAGGCCATCATTACGTAGATTACTGTCTTCTGAGTTATGGCGTTATGTTGTTTGGTACTTGAATGTCAAAGTTTTCAAGTAACGAAGTATTGGGGAAATGTCTAATGATTATCCCCGTCCATCATGATAACACATTCAAAGAAATGCGTTTTTGTGTTAGAGGTGGAAAAACATATAGCTGGGTCGAATATGTGGCCAGAGATCACTTGGTGTGTCATCGTATCCCAAATCGGAGTTTCACTGGAAGTAACCTGCACAAACACCGATACAATCGGACTATTTGAAAAACACGATTTATTGTTGTGGCTAATCACTTCATAACTTTTAAGTGTCATCTGCAGCGTTATTGTGTCAGTTGCAAATATCCATTGGAATGGACTTGTACCAGTGGCCTCGTACACACGTATGTCTCTCTCACGTTGTTTGACACAGTCGATATAGCGCAGCTTGATTAACACTTTATAGAGTGACATTTGTATAAGCTCTTGGATCGTACGTCAAAAAGAACAAATACCATTCTTATTATAAGGAACAACCGGTAATGCTGTTTAGAATAATACTGTTTTTTTTTTACTAAGAGAATCATGCGAAACTCTGTGTACAAAATGAAGGATTTTCTGTTATTACAGCAAGTGGTTCAAATATTAAACACAGGGCTTTAGACGTTAACACGCCCAAGATCGTGTACTGAGTGCAGTGCATAAGTAAACTGTATTTACGTTACTTATTGGTCGTAGATGAGTATAGGTACATGTATGTGGGTCTGAGAGGTTACATTTTCAAATTCACGAACAAAAAAAAATCGTTATTTGAAGGCGGAGAAGATGCTTTGTATGTCGGTGAATTTATTTATTTTTTTAGTCTTTATTTAATGATATGGTCAGAAATGTGTAGAGTTGAATGACTGGGTGTTCCTGTATATTGAATTAGCATTTGGAAGGAAGCAGCCGTATCCTAACTTTGGGAACTATATTTGTATGTGCCAGGGGGACTGAGGAAAACCACAGAGACATCATTAAGGGCCGAGATTCGAGCCTGGTGTCCCCGTGTAACCTGCAGGATGATAACTAAGCTAAATGCTCTTTCGACTCCAAGCAGACAATCGACTTTTCTCTTCTTTACAACATACAGAAAGACCCTACGCGCCGTCCACTATCGTATTCAATGAATACGGGGGGTAAAACGGCCGGATCATCAAGCTAAACACTTACATATATTACCAAGGATGAGAGTATGTGGAGATGTGCCTCCGTGGCATGTAGAGGGACGACTTAATCTTTACGATCCCTGACCCACAACTTCTGTGCTTGGTTGTAGCATATACGTTCTTGACAGTGGCTTTGCATGATTAATGTCTCTTACATTAATAAGGAGCCGATGTGAGTGTGTCGCGAGGTCTAAGACTTGGGTCTACGGCCACTCGCTTGCTGGGATTACGGGCTCGAATCCCGTCGTGGTTATGGATGTCTGTCTCTTGTGAGTGTTGTGTGTTGTCAGGTAGAGTTATCTGTAACGGGTCGATCACTCGCCCAGAGTAGTCCTACCGAATGTAGTGTGCTTGCGTGTGTTCGTGAAATCTGAACGGTCAGGAGACCTAGATCTACTAGGTTTGTCGAGCTAAAAAAAAATAATTTTTTCATGATTCCAAGGTTGTATTTTCCGCTTATGCGAAAATATTCGTTATGTCACTAACAAGCATCAGTAAATCCTTTCCTACCATCAGCTTCTTGCTGATGATCAGTGTGGCCTGCGGCATTCTATGTTGTATATCCACCGCTCTTGTGGAGATATTACGTGTTCTGTGTCTTGTGTGAACACCGGACTGATACTGCAGTCGACGTTCCCTGGTATTGCGGAAGTAGAACGCGGGTAAACTACACTGTGTTGCAAGAAAAAGCACAGTTTGAGATGGAACTCTTGGTGCAACTGAAATACACTGTCTAAGTTGTGTCAGCGCTGACGGTCCCACATGGAGCAGGGATCTGTTCGTCTTACACCGCTTAGTGACGGTGTGGTGGGGGATGAATAGCGAGTCTTGTGGTGGTTTACCGTAGCCGCAGCATCCCTTATGCGGACTATCAACTGCTTTTGACCCAGTAAACGAGATGAGGAATCACTTTAATCATAAGGTTCCTAACGGATGGATCGGCGGAGGGGCGCCAACTGCCAGACCTCCTAGTTCGCTACGATTAACAGCACTGGATTTTTTCCCTGTAGCGTTAGGTGAAGAACCTTTCCTACCATGCCATGTATTTTGTCACGCTGCTATTACCTGGCTAAGGAAATAATTCCACGTATGTCATCGACTCGCTCAACTGGAATAAGTAAATAAATAAATACATTGGTCACTTATGATCACGTGACTGTGCCAGATACCGAGTCCGTGCAATGCGAATCTTGCTCGGCGTGCGAAAAAGTCCCCACCGTTTGTGGAATCATATTTCTAATTACCTTATTTATTAAACCTCTACACTGCTCGAGGTTTTAGTTTGTATTTCAGATGTTTTTCTTCTGTATTAATTTTAATGTTATGCTACAATTTAGGCCTAGGTCTCACAAGAGAATTCTTCTGTTTAGTGTTTTTCGATTAAAATTCTTTATTCACTTCGTCTTCTTCCCGTGCCCGCTAAATGTCCTTGTAATTTCATCCACCTTGGTGCGATAAAAAGCGAAAATTAAGACCCTCCTAGGATATGTCTCCAACCTCCCGTTAAATCACCCTCTTTAGATACAAATAACCTCCGTAGCACCCTGTTTTGACACACGGTCATTCTGTGTCTATTTCAATCTTGTGAGGTTTGACGCTGTGTAACCGTGCGGGTGCCTGGAAGTGCTGGCTAAATTCATTTGGAAGTCTGAAAAACCTATTTCCTACAAAACATTTTTAATTTACCTTATTACACGACATCATAACCCGGAACAACACAATGTACACTTTCGTTGCTTTGGAGACTTCAGGTCTCACTCAGAATGTGTGATTTTTCACTTGGGGGTGAGAATCCGTATTTCACACACACACACACACACACACACACACGCACACACCCATACAAAACGAAAGGCGTAATTACGGTGGTGAAAACCTACATTTTTATTACTTGTACTTTATAGAAAATTTTATATTGTTCATTACGTGCATTATCGAGAAGGAATTCACAACACTAAACCAACAACATGCACAAATTTGTTTCTTAGATATTAATACTATAATATCGCATTGATCACACACGTACTGGATGAAGAGATGGAGGCAAACTCTTCAAGAGTACTTTATGTAGCCACTGAATTTGTCTGCCTTCACTTAAGTTAAAAGTGTTTCAATGCGAGCCGCTGTTCTAGCGCCATAGTTCTAATCCAATCTTAGCGATCGCTTTGATATTACAGCAGGCGATGGGGAGATATTAGGTTTTGTGAAGACTCCGAAGCTTCGCCGTGTTATAACACTCGTTGCACAGTTACACTCTCATTGCACGTAGCTTATCTTCTCCGTAAAGGGATTGCTTTGTACTGCATATGTAACATTAACGATAGAAATGAGCTGAAAATGTGGTTACAGCGCCGGTGGTATTCTCACACGATCTCCGTGTTCATGTGCAACAGTTTGAATGTACAGAAGAGATATTATGTGTGAACAGAGTACATTGTTACAGTTATGTGCCCTGTTATACAAGGTAAGACAGACATCCTCGCAGTTTTGTCCAGAACAGTGAGTTTGAGGAAGGCACGGTTGCTTGCAGTAACTGTGAGCAGATATTAGTAAATATCCCGAACAATACTTTCTTCCCTGAAGACATAATTAGAGTTGGAACTAAGTAATGTTGTTAGCATTTAACTCTGTGTCTCCCTTTTCCTTTTGCAGCTGTGTTCCATATCTCTTCCAGGTGTAATCGTTAAACGCCTAATAAATCACTGTTGGTTGCGCGGTGCACAGACAGTAGCAGGCCGACTCTTTTCTGATCAAAGTCGATATTGAAGAAATAAAAGATACAAATATGAAGGCTGGATTCATCAGGCTCAGGATTCGTTCTGCTGCGTTCTGTCGAACTAGTTTTCTTTTAGACAGCCGATCTGTCATTCACTCAGTCACTCTCTCGCTGATTCATTCAGTAACTTGGGTGCGAATGGGTTTTTGTGAACGTGTCCTGTTCCAGCAAAGGTTTCTGACGACTTTTCATTTCCCTACTTTTCAACACACACTACATTTCTGAGAATAATTTTTCTTACGAATGATTATTGGTGAAAGGAATAATGTGATTTATACTGCATTAACCGGGTTTTCTCGATTCACGTCCAGGAGGATAAAAATAAGTTGGATGAAGAAAGTAATAATCGAGTTTCAAAGGGATCTGCACTGCACATAGGATTACTTGTGTGTGTGTGTTCTTGACCTTTTTCGTAATCTCGTATTCCACAAAGGCACGCAACGTCTCGGAAACTGGATCTCTTTCAGTCCTCGGATGAAAGGGTGAGACGGCACATACTCAGATGTGTTTCAGCTCTTTATGTCAGATCCAACTGACTACGTTGCTGCAGAAGCCTGTACGCGAGGACCCACCTTCCTTTTGTGAATTCTAGACGATGGACAAAGTTCAGTTGGTCCCAAACATGTAATGATGTTTTAAGCTGTCGGCCTAGAACAGAACACCCCAATGCTCAAAATAAATATATTCATTTATACAGGACGACAGTAAAAGGCATGATGCAGTATGCGTTGCATGAGGCGTCTGTTTGAAACCCTCTGTGGAGTTAGCAGTTCTCCTTCGTTCGTGGGAGATCACGGGCCGAAATTTCAGCACAAAGTCTGGCTATCCTGACAGGCTTGAGTGATTTTTCTCAGTCCGTCCAGATAATGGCACGACTGTTAACTTATACATACGTTGAAATGACGACTTTCTATTATTCCTGTTAATGGAGGCTTTACGTTGTGAACAACTGAATTCGTTGTTAAATAAAGAAAATAAGTAGTTGGGTTTAATAAAACAACACTGGAAGTGTAAGGTACGTCTAGGTTTACTTTCAACGGTATGTTAATCTACCTACTCTTTTAGTATATTATTATTACTATTATTAATATTAATATTATTTTCATTATAAAAATATTAGTAATTTTATTTCTGAAACAAACCATGTTTCTAGAGTATGAAATGTTGCAGCTATTTTGTGGTTACAACATGTGGTATATGCAATGTTATTTCCAATTACACATGTTTTCACTTTTATATTAGTACTTTCCGGAGAAAGTTTGCAGTGCCCAATGTGGCTGTTTTCTGTAGTTCCTTGATGTCATTCTTTCCAGTTATCTTGCTCGGGGATTTTATGAACTATTTTTAGATCGTTCCAGTTTCCCCTATTATTACTGGCTTCACTTTGGTTTTACGCTCCACATGTGCTGTATTACTATTGTAGGGTCTTTGTATTTTAAAACTTTTTCGTCTTTCTTCTTTCTAGTTCACAGTTCCAGCTCATGAATTTAGATATCAATAACACATATATATTCCCTTTTTATTATCACGAATTATGACGTCCAGTTTTTTTATTAGGGATGGTTCTGTCAGTTTCCACTTTTTGAATCAAACCTAAGGTTACCTTCATGCCTTGTTCCTACAAATTTCGGCACATGCTCATACAGGATTCCTTGTCTAATTTTAACCCTATGAGCGCGCACATGTTGAAGTGCAGCTGAACACACATTCTCTACCACAGGCCCGCTCAACCCCGCAGCTCGCAGACATATTGCCCTTGAGATATTCTTATGTTACTCCTAGATGAATTTGAAATATGAAAGGGTCTTGTAACTCTTTCCTTAGCAAAGCCGCAGAAGTTTTGAAAACTAGTCAGCTCTTTGTTTCTACGGCGATACATTGCATTACTAATTTATTCTGTACAAATATGCTAAGATTAGCGACACCCTAGCCTAGATTATGATTTTCAATACGTTTTTTCTTTCATTATTATTATCTTTTATTACGCGCGAAATACATAGAAGTACAGAGAGAAAGTTATACATACAACTGTGCCTATACGCTTTCGTTCTTCAGTCTGTGTATTGAATTCCATTTTCACGAAGACCAAAGTTTGCCGAAGTTACCCGCAACACATACAAGTTTGTGCAAGACACCTTTAACGTGTCACTTTTTACAGGGTGTATCTAAAACGCTGGGACAGACTTTTAGGTAGCTATTCACGTCACAACAAAAGGTGTTCATATACACGTATGTTGAGAAACGAGTATGTTTTAAGTGTTACTGAAATGTTACATTTATAAATACATACCTTAATTGTGTAAATGTTTTCCTACATTTGACGTAATACATTTACAGTAGAGGTTCCCATTTTTATAGTTGTTGTGTTCTTATTGTAAATAAAGTCACAATTCACAACACATACTCAAAATGTTCTCCACCTGAATCAATATGCAGATGTACATATTTGATCATGGACAATCGCATCCTTTCAAAGGCTGCTGCGAATGTTATGAAAGGTATAAAAGTACATTGGTGAAGGCTGTCTTCATTTTCAACTGGACCTGAACGCATCACGTTTTTTAGTGTCGCCACATGTCTCCACAGATAAAAAATTAAAGGACTGCATTCAACAGGATGTTGTGCTGTACGTCTAAATCTGTCTGTGGACGTACATTAATATAGACTTTGTTCCTTATTTTGGTGTGGGGAAATCACCCTTGAAGTTTGTCAAAGCGTATTAGATACACCCGATATATTGTTATTTTGTCAATATTGGGCATGCTGATGTAATGTAGTCTATTGTCTTGTCATATTGATGATACCGTCTGCTTTTACTATCTCTTTCTGTTTTGAATGTGTTTGTTGCATTATATTTTATTTGTAAGGCCACTTTTTGTTCTTTTATTATTATTATTATTATTGTTATTATTATTTCCTTTGGCTAGCATAAAGATTAGTGGTAGAAATAACATTATAAGTTTCTAGTATTTGAAACCGAAATATCATAACAGACACCGGACTATAACACTAGGTTCCATCTTAAACGCGCTAAATCAAATTTATTTCCTAATATATCTTAAAATATTTGTATGTTAGGGGGTTTTGGATTTCTTATTTCCACATTATTTCAGACGAACTATGTCGCAGTCATTTCCGAACCAAAACTCCATGTATGTTTCTTGTCTCACACGTACGAACTTATTGTCAATGTTATCTTGTTACTTATATGGGGTTTCCAAATTTTGACACTTCTAACGTGCTTTTTAAAGTGAGCAGGCATAAACTACTTCTGTCCTGATGCCGGACATACTCGGCGTATTATGCTTATAACCCCACAGGTGTGACATAGCTTTATGTGGTAAATTCGAAATATATGTTTGCGTTGTGTTGCCATGCGGCCTTCCTGTCTTATTTTACCACCGTCTATAATACTGTACAGTAATTGGTTTATATATTGATTTCAATTGTTGAAACTTTCTGGCTTATACTCGAAACAGCCTTGCCGCATTCAAATAAGTCGGTGGAATTGTGGAGATTGCTATATACAAATTCTTTTCTCTACCGTTTCGTTTCGGATCTTTTTAATAAGAAAACTCGTATGTTTGGCTTTGTCATCCCCCAAATACAGCGGATATCTTCTTCTCTGCATTCCTGTCCTGATCCTTCCAATCTTCCAAATAACAATTTGTACACGTATTATAACACATTACTCCATTCTGTTACAGCCATCAAATTAGCCTTTCGAATTTCTGGTATTTTTTTTGTGAACAAAGTATTAAAGTAAACATTTTTAATTAGTTTTTTTTTGTTTTCTTTCTAGGTAAACGCCGTACGTCTTCCTATATATTGTACATGGTGGATCGTTATATTGTGGTAAGTCTCGTGTTAAAAAACCCCTGCCACGAAGGATTTCTTTAGCTCCTGTAAATATATTACGTTTGCAAGCCGTTTCTATACTATCGTGTTGAATATATTTCGTTCAAATGAGGGGAAATTTTTGGTCATTAAATTAAAAGCCAGTGGAGGCCAACATCGTTATGTTCCAGCTCTTTGCGAAAGCTTCTTTTTTAGAATGTCTGTGGTGAATTCGCAGCACTCAAGTACCGTCACGTCTCTGTAGGTTAGTTGTTAATTTCTTGAATGTGTCGCGAACATAAAATAAACTAAATGCAATTAAATGCAATTACATTTTTCAGTGCGAAAATCCAACAGCCCGAGACAGCCCGATCTATGCTGTACAAAGTTTGGCTCCGGTGAATTGTGTATCTTGAGCTGTGACCCTTAGAACTGTCCAGTTTTAAGGAACAACACAAGTTGAAACACGAACTTAAGCACGGGTCGCGTGGGCGTATCTTAATAGGTCGATGGTTTCACGAGATCTCGCAAGATTTTGTGAGAGTGTAAAAATAGCGATGGTATCGGTAGTGTATTGTGTCAGAAGTTGAGAACAAGGCACGTGAGGAGCCCCGCGGTGGGTTTAGTTATGATGAGGCTGCATGCGATGATTCGTTCGAAACAGAGATTGAAGAGTAGGAAGTAAATTATTACCCTCCTTTAAACATAGAACATCTTTGGTGCATAATTTCCTGACCTAGATTTGGGTGAGTGTGGTATCGACCGTTCCAAACTTCTTTGGTTGCGGTACATATGAGGACTGTACAGAAGGGCAAGCATAACGACCATGTCCTTGGAATTCAAAATACACACTACAATACTTGTTTAACTGAGAGTTGTTTTGTATGGGTGTGAAACATGGTCGCTGACATTGAGGGAGGAGCGTAGGCTGAAGATGTTTGAAAATAGGGTGTTGAGAATATTTGTGCCTAAGAGGGACGAGGAAACAGGGGAGCGGAGAAAACTACATAATGAGGAGCTTAATGATCTGTACTGCTCACCAAATATCATTCGGGTGATCAAAACGAGTAGTTTAAGATGGGCGGGGCATGTAGCGCGTATGGAGGAGAGGAGAAGTCTAAACAGGAGTTTGGTGGGGGAAGCCTGAGGGAAAGAGACCACTTGGAAACCCAGATATAGATGAGAGATGGATCTCCAGAAAGTGGATGGAGGGGCAACTATGGGATCGATCGGGCTAAGGACAGGGGCACGTGGCGAGCTGTTATGAGTGAAGTAATGAACCTACGGATTCCATAAAATGCGGGGAATTTCTTGACTAGCTGAGAACCAGCTAGCTTCTCGATGACACTGCTCCATGGAGTAAATTAATTGAGGGTTATATATAGATACATATAATATATGTATTATTTACAAATTATGAAGCACCACCAGTATATTATAAACGTGCATGTTTTATGTACGACTCCACAGATGTTTTTCGGGCTTGATATTTTAGCTTATCCCGTTCAACTCTAAGTCGCAAAGTCACATTATGGTGAAAAGTGGGGAATGTAATTTAATTCTTTCATTCATTTTAGTCACAGTACTGCATACCTATGCCGGTCCCATTGGCCGCGAGGTCTAAGGCGTAGGTCTGCGGCCAATCGCCTGCTGAGATTGTGGGTTCGAATTCCACCTGGGGCATGGACATTTTTTGTGAGTATTGTGTGTGTTGTCAGGTAGAGGTCTCTGCGACGAGCTAATCACTCGTCTAGAGGAGTCCTACCGACTGTGGTGCGTCGTTGTGTGTGATCTAGAAATCTCGTGAATGAGGAGGCCCTGGCCCATTGTGAGTTGTCTCGCCAAAAACAAACAAACAAACTTAATTCCTATGTTGATAAGCTTACGTATCAAGTATCTTACATTATTAAACGCCAATCCTGGTGGCCATGCGGTCTAACTCTTAGGTCTGCCGCTGCTTTATTATAGCGATTGCAACTTCGAATCTCGCTGAGCGCATGGGTGTTCATCGCGTGTGTTTGGTTTGTGTTGTGTGGGTAGTGTCCAATGTGACGAGCTGGCCACTTGTTCAGGGGAGTCCTACCGGGTGCATGCGGTGCATGCGTGTGTGTGTCTGTGTGTGATCTAGAAACAACTACAATGAGGCGGTCTATTCCCCGAGATAAGCTGTAGCGCCACTGAAAGAAAAAAGCATCGAACAAAAATTAAAGTATATTTTAATGGAATGGTAATACAGGACGGTAAAGTACTGTTTTAAACTGGACTGTACTTAGTCGTATGAATTTTGTAGTTTCAAATAACGTTTGAAATATTTAGTCTGTGCTGTCGAACACACGTATATCGAGTCCTGTCATGGACGCATAGGTCTAAAAGTGCAAGCATATAAAGCGATCGCATTAAGTTGTAGTCTGCGTTGTGGAAGGCAGCGCAAAATTCTGGTTTTGATTAGGCACACAAGTCATAATCGCTGTACAGTAGGCTTCTAAAGCTCTAAGTCTGAAGTTATTTGAAGCTGGACAATTTGTAAATCGTCGAAATTGTGTATAAAAGTACTGTTCAGAAATTGGCTCCTTTTTCGTCAGCAGGTGAACGTGATATGAAGAGATATTTACTTTGTCGTGCCCCTAGCTGAAGCAGATAAGGCAAGAGTTTACCCCGAGATACTTGGGGGTCCACGAGGGCGAGAGGCTTCCAGGAACATAAAGAGTACTAAAATATATTGTGGGTTCCTTGGAACTCGATTCCGGTCTTATGATAAGGCAGTTTCTTGTTACGAGGTCTTTGGGTATCGTAGCCATAATTGTATGGCGGGGGGGGGATATTATCGGGTTGTGGGGACTCGGATAATAGGTCGCGTGGGGATCCCCTACTGGTTGTCTGCAGCAGGCCTGCTGCTTGGTTTCATGTTACAATATGTTGCCACGGTTAAATGGGGAAAAATGGGCAGGAACGTGACTTCTGTAACCACTAAAACCTGCCCGGAAAGCCTGAACATACGATTTAAAAATAATCAAATCAAATTTGCATTATGATAGTAGGCTCTCTAGGTCTGGAACCCTGCCACCAAGACCTACCAAACTCAGGCACTCGAAAAAAAGGTCTTTTTATTGTTTGATCCATTTTCAGTTTTCACAGTTTTTCTCCATTATGTCTTCATCAAGGCTTACCAACCCTCGTAATTTCAGTTATCCAAAAGAGCGCAATTATTAACAGTGTTCCCCATAAGGATGTACATACATACTCCTTGCATCCTTACCCCTTAATTTTCGACATTCCACTTTCGTGACGACGCTGATGACCAGTAGAAATCAAGCCTTTCACTGTACGATATTCTAAACATCTTACACACTCAAAAATTTATTAGGTACAAATACATTACTGAACACTTTAGGTTCTGGTATTTCACGTAAAATTCTCCGATCTTCTGGGATAGACCCGCGTTGCTAAGTGACTGGTGCCAGTCGAGTGTCGTGGCCCGATATCAAAGAAAGTTCAGAGAACTGAACTTCTCGGTTGCGAAAACGTAGTAACCCACATACTTCGTGTTGATTCCCCTAGCAAGGACCGTGTTTTACGCTCATAATTCAGCGGAAGGTACACGCTTTGAGATTGGTTATCAGTAGACTAATTTAAGAAGTCAATTTTTTTTCATTGAAACGATTTTCATTTTGAAGTTTTGATTTCTGCTTTGATATTCTTTTCTTCAGGTTATGGCCGTGTTAATATGTGCTAGGTTTTACCTCCTAATGTCTCAACGAATTGTCTCAAATGACAGGTTTTGACTAAATATTTGTGTGTTGAATTGCAGCTCTTATGTCGAACTTCCTAACTGGTAGCGTTTTGAAATTGTGTATGCAACTGTGGTTTTCGATACTGTTGAGACAATATATGATGTGATTTCTTTTACTCGGCATTTTCTTTATTAGTATGACTTGTGCCTTCCAGTGTAAAGCTGTGATGTTACTGTAGTATGTACCTTATGTTAAGGGGTTGTTTTTCACTGATATTTCTGTTAACGAAACCCATGAGAAAGACTTGAGAAAGTTATTTAATGCGACGTTTTAATAACTTGTGCATAACAATAGACACTTTACGTTACATCGGTACAATGTATCGCAACCAGAATACTGCTGAAAATTCCAAGTATCCATAACGGGCAATTTGTACGTACGTGCATACAACCATGCATACATACATACATACATACACACATACATACATAAATACACACACACACATACACATACATAAATACGTACTTACATACACACACATATATAAATACACATACATACACAAATATACACACATACATACATACATACGTACACACGTACATACATACATACATGCATGCATACATACATACATACGTACGTACGTACATACATACATATACATACATACATGCCTACATACATACGCACATACGTACATACGTACACACGTACATACGTAAATACATGCATACATACATACATACATGCATACATACATACATACATACCTACGTACGTAATACATACATGCATATACACACATACATACATACATATACACACACATACATACACACACACATACATACATACATACATACGTACATACATACATACCTACATACATAGATACATACCAGCTGTTTATATGTAAATTTTCTTGACGATGATTTCGAAGTATCTGAATTTTGTCTTCCCTGTTATGAATTTATTCTGGGCTGTAATATTCTTCATGTTTGGCGTCCTTCGGGTTATGAAAAAAAAGTATATATTTTAGGAGTTGTTTCCTGGAAGGAGGGTTGGGGAGAACTGTACTGATAGTGCATCCGTTACTTTGTAGTAGGAAAAAAACACACACAGGTAATGGATACTTCATATTTATTCCCCTTACAAAGACGTTATACAATATTTCGTGGGCTTCACTAATGCAATATAACTTTAAAATACTTAACAAGTACTTTTTCTCACTTATTACGGAACCCCATTATTGTGTTCACAAGATTCCACGGCCCGACTATATTCTGTGCTGGATGAACCAAGAAATATTGACACTTCATATTAAGATTATTATTGCTCTCCCGTCTACACTTTTGTTTGTCATGTGTTCTCTTCCCATCATCATTTGAACAACTGTTTTTAAATTTTATCATTCAAGAAAAGAATGTAAGGGACATGTAGTAACACGTAAAAGGAAACCTTCTAATATAACAATTGGCCACCATGTTTATCGTTAAAAATTTATACGTTGTGTTGTTATGGATCTTACAAGGAAACAGCGATTAGCTGCATATAGAGAATTAACTGATTAAACGTTTTAAGTGATTCGGACTGTGTTTACTAGAAGGTACGAATTGATTTTTTCAATATAAATAAGATTCATTGCTGCTCGTAAACCCTTCTCTTGTCACAGCGGGTGCCCAAGACTGATGCCAAACAATATTTAGTATATAGACAAAAATGTGGTCGTGGGCACACAAAGGCCTGGTAATCAAGGCCTACTTTCATTCATGACATGACTTTGTGACTTGGTTTCCAAAGTGTTCAACGTCTTCGTACACTCTATTGTTAATATTTTCTTCTCGTTCAAAGGCATTCTTACTTGCTTCACATTGATACGGACTTAACGTTTACGAGCCCTGTGTTCAGGTTTACTGCCACCGAGTGGTAAACCGATATCACTGCACTTCGCCATAGAATCAGCTTTATGGTCGGCATTTAATAGGTCGTAGTACCGTGTATCGACCAATCGATTAATGATTAAGTTTATCAGTTCCTTTCCACATGGTTTGTGTATACTGCTGATCCTTCGTTTCTTCCGTCCTGTTTCCTCATGAGGTTTTATAGAGCTGTAGTGTTGATGCGTTGTTATTGACAATCGATAAATTCAGACGTCTTGTGAGAAAACCCATGGATCAGTTTTTAAACTCAACAGAGTTCTTTTCGTATTTCTGAACATTGAGCAGAGATATCTCATTCGGTCCTAATCTGATTCATCAAATTAAATTCCGTCTATTAGAATGCTTATTCGTGGATTCGTACCTTTAAAGTCATTCAGAAGGAGAGTGTCTTTCCTAACGAGTAAGGAAATACGTAAGAAAAAAAATGTATATAGCAGGAAGAGAAAATACTGTCCCACTTAATATTTAATTCACTAGCATGCAAGTTTGAATTAGTGATCGTGAAGTGAACTGATAAAAATAAAAATAGGTCCATCCTTGCTGAATAGCAAGGTAGCATACGGTGTTGCCATTGTAAAACACAGCGTAACCGCAGCTTAAATGTGAAGCTGGTCGCGCTTTTTCCCGCTTCAATGACATAGGCGCAGCGTTTTAATTTGAAACCCCTTACATGTTGATAACATTTCTGTGTGTATATTTTGTGTTGGATATACAGGCATACAGTATTCGTGTTTGGCTATATAATGTATTTGTAGGGATGGCAGTCCTAATTCCAACCGTTCGTAGGTAACCACAAATATTTCAACCCTTACTCGGTCTAACGCTGTAAGCCAGATGCGACAGATTATTTTTGAGCGGGAGAGGGGTTTGTTGCACGGAGCCCGACTTCCAGCAGTATCGCGAAAAAAATTCTATAATTCGGAAATTTTCAAACTGTTGTTGGCCTTAGGCCTTCTGATTTCCTGGCTTGTGAGTTACGTTTATAGACATTTTGTGGGGCCCTGGATTGGAGGATCGACGAGTTTCAGTGCCACTATCTAGGTAGATAGAACAACATAACGAAAAATACAAACATAAGAAAGTAGATCAGAAAATAAGTAAACAACGCAGAAACTTCGAGTTCTGATTGAATAGTACCACTGCTTTTGTAAATAAGGGAGGCGTTTTAGCTGTGATCGCGATGTGTTGTTCCTTGTGGCTTTCTTTCTTATACGTTATAGTGTTTCGTCTTATTTTTTACTTCAACCCATTCTTATGCGAAGGAAATACTGCTCAGCTGACGACGTTCCGTCTACAGATGTGGAAACACAACTTCCTTGGGATAAAACTAGAGCCTTGGTATTTTATATTTTGCCCTCCAGTCTCTGAAAGTCTCTGGTGAGAAGAACTACAGCGTGCTGCTATAAATCGGACCGGCAGCGCTTTCCTATATTGGACCACGTACTTCATGTGTTCCATTTCAGGAACAGGAGGAGAAATCCTTCGTTATAACTTTAGGTATCTTTTCCCTGATCCTCACTTTCTTCGGTACTTAACGCATAGAGTGGGGGAAGTAGGAAACGAGGGGGGAAGAATGGTGGAGAGAGTACTGGTTTCATATCGGAATGGAGATTCAGTCGATATGCTTAATTTCAACGCCGCGAAATTCTGTTTTGTTCTGTGGTCCATTGTGGGTATATACATGTTTATATTGAACAGATCCAGACTTTCAGGAATCCTTTTTCATATACACTTTCCTTTGCAGCGAGAAAAAGAATAAGAATGTGATTAAATTCCTCATGATATCCTTTGTGATATAGAATTACACTTTTACGTTCTTTCCTTCAAGTTTCTTATAAAATCGCTCTTATTCTTAGGGGTCCCCATATATGCGGTAATCACCCACTCTTTGCAATATCGTAAGGTTTGAAAGTTGTCTTTGGAATTAAGAAACATCCTGAGAAATTTAATTAAACTTTGCTAAGAATTGTAAGGCCAAAGAGTGCTAGAATATGACATAGAAATGTAACAAACTGTACGTTATCCGACCTAGTGGGAGGGGGAGCGATGTGCGGGTGGAAAACCAGTTATTCTTTGCCCAATTCCTAGCTTATAGCCTGGCCTATAGATACGAAGTTAGGAAGCCCAATAACCGAAACTAGGAAATGCTCCTTTTCAGAAGAACCACACATAAATATTATAATATTATAAACATTTTAAGACCTAAATATCTTGGGAACGTCTGCTACTTAATGCAGGTCGACATATGTCGCGTAGACCTAACTACGTCTAGGCTAGTCTAAGTGCCGTCATTTTTTAAATGTTATTCTGTAGGTTGTGTTATTGGCTGACACAAAAATACAGTGTAATAAGTTACCTAAACGCTGAAGTCCAGTTCCTTTAGAAAATAACATGATTTCTACGTGTTTGACTTATTTTTACGGGGACCGGTTTAACCCAAAGTACAGGAGCTCGCTTTGACACCTACACATTTTAAACACGTTTACGAAGTGGTGTAGGTGTTACTACCTTAGAACAAAGGGGAATTGAAAAACGGTAACAGCATTTTAGCGCACCCAAGTTTGAATAACACGAGTGCCGATGGAATGTTAGTCTTTAATTCCTTTGAAGCTTGTTAATTAGATGAGCAATCTAATAGTTTCCAGGTTAACTTTCCTGTTTCGCCTTCAGTTTCCAACACTAAGCCTCTCAACTCAGGTCTAAAGCTCCTTGTAGCTGTCATTTTCCTTCTTAGACCTAACACAACCTTAACATTTCTGGATACATTAATAGACTCTGTTATTGGCCATAAATTATTCATGGTCTTCATGGGATATTACGCTTTTCTGACACGATCGGAAAAGCAATTAATCCTGGCATTTCGGTCTGAATGCATATAGGCACACAATATCATCAAGCACGCGCTGTAAAAGGGGTGATGTGTAGTTGCATTACGGGGGCGCTTTCACAGGAAGGAACATTAAGCCTTACCCAGAAGTGGACAGAAATTCCCTGTAATTTTGTTATTATCCTCGGGCATTTTCCGAAAATAGAAGTGACGTATAAAGCATTGTAGTTGTTGTTATCATGATTTACGTCAGAGCTTTGAAAGTACGGTTCGTGGGCCATTTGTTGCTAGTATTTCCGAATGGCCTCAGAGGTAAAGTTCTCTTATTCGTAGGAGGAATTGAGACCGTAGGTCTGCTAGTGGACTACGTGGGCGGATGTCTATAAACCTATGAGTGTGCCTGATAAAAAGAATTAATATATGTAGACAATTAATAAGAATTAAGTATTACTCTATTCTGGGATGTGAGGATATATAGCCTAATGTTTCGTATGATCCTATTGCGTCCATTATCAGGTCATTTATAAACTCAGTACGGGCATTAACCTTCTAAAGTCTGCTGGTTACTTGATGCACCAACAGGTTTAAAATTCAACAACTGTACGTTCTGCCCACACTGTATTTATGTGTTTTGTATTTATCTGAGAACAACAAGCGAATTGTGCCACTTACAGCATAAACTGATTGGTTTTAATAACCGAAATGAAAAGTGTTTACTGCGCGGTACGAGCTGGGTCTTTAAATAAATCAGTCTGCGCTTCGTCTTTAAAGGGTTACGTTCCCATGCACCTTCCTTAAATTTACACAAGACTGCAGGCTTCAACCCCAGAAGACAGGGATCTTCAGCCTTGCCGTCGTTATAACATTGAAAATGAATGAATGAATGAATGAATAAATAAATATATATATAAATGAATAATAATTCGGAAGAAAGAATAAAATAAATTATTTTGCTATGTCCTACGTGAATTTATCAAACACTTTATCCGTCAAACAGATCATTAGAACTGAGAATTCAGTTACGTGTTTATTATGTGTCTGTGCAGAAGGCACCGTTGTGTTTGACTGCCGGACGGTTAGCACAAAAAGACAGAAAAGCACCGGATGTGTCGATGTTGCTTTGGCTGTGGTGATTCCAAATTACTTTCTAAAATTTTAAAAATGCCGTCGTAAAATACTGGTAAATATTTCGATACAACAATTGACACTCTGGTAACAGAAGCCAAAATTTCGACAGAGCTGACAAAAATGTCCCCTATCGGGGACGATCCCGTGAACCGTCTGTACCCGCATTCCAACATGACAAGTTTTAGGTCCTTAATACTTCCCTTCCGTCGTCTTCTCGATCGTTGTAATAGCTGTTTTCCACGTCACTGCGCTGTCAGACTTCTATTTGAATTTACTACTCTCATCCCTTCCCGTCGGATGGTCATTGACTTCATTGCTGCAGCAACAGGATGACTGCAAAAGCCTTCTCGAAAATCTGTGTTATTTTATTTAATAAATTTCAAGCTTACGTTTGTTTCCTTAAATCCAACTATTAACCTAAAACTGTATCCAGCTGCATAAAAATCACGTTTCACACCCACACAATGAAATTTACAGAAGTCTTAGTTTATGTATCATATTGTAAGCCCTTCGCTGATTCACCAGCTGATGATAGAAGAAGTTCAGTCTGATTAACTATGTCACGTCATCGTCCGGAGTCACCGAGTAAAACTGCGAAAAGAATTAAGTCATCCCTCTGGCCCAACCCGCCCGGATGGCTGCAGATTACAAGTTAATCTCTTGAGTGGCATTGTACTAAAATGAATCACACAGGGCGCCCGCGTACTGGGGTTCTTGTTTGCGTTAAAATCACCCATGTAAGCAGCTGGCGTAAAGTGTCGAGTCATGCCACGTAACAAGCGGAGGCAGAATTAAGCTGTTACGTCTCGACTGCTTTATCATCATTAGCCGGAAGTGAGAGATAGGGAATAGACTATTTGCGGACCTTCCATTACGTATACAAAGAAACGCAGCTTAAAACGAAAATCGCTCCATCCCCGGTCACAGCGATCGAAGCTTGTTGTAAAATGCAACGGTGCCAGATACGAGGCTTGGGCAGCGAGGCCTAGCTTTCACTCTCCAAGACATGACATCACTCGTCCGGTTTGGCTACATTTTTTCGTTCGTTGCTTTTTTTTCACGTTGCTGTGAAACAATATTGGAAGGAAAGTTGTAAGTTCAGGCCTATACAAATGTATTTTTATTGTAGTCGTCATTCGTATACTCTGCTATACTCCGTACAATGTACTTTGCGAGGTAGATCTGGAAACTGTAAAATCTCCTCAAACTGCAGTTAATCTGTCTCCGCCTACAGCAGATGTACACGCCAGATGTTGTAATGTAACATATGTCGTGAAATATCCTTATGTATCCTGATAAGATCTTCGCTGCTCTGCGTTGTTGCGCAGCGCAGATCGCTTTGTTACCGACGTTTCGGGACATCGTGTCGGTCCCATCTTCAAGGGTCAAGGCGTCTAATGAAAATACCGCTAAACAAGTGCGTCGGTGCACGTGTAGGGAACGGTGCACCTATCCATTCGCTTTCCGGCATTCTTCTTGGAATCCTAGCCCCTGTGTTGTTTCGAAACTTCAGTAACACACGCACCTACGCTGTGCCACCACTCAGAATAGCGATCTCCACGTAAAATGCCCTGTGCGGTGCCCATGAGCGTCAACACATCTTTCGGATCTTCGTGTTTCAAATACTCCCGGTTTCAATCGAACTTGCTGACAGAGCATTCTCTGTTCCTTGGTTAATACCTGTAAGTCATTAATAGTCTGTTAATACACGAAAGTCTTCAGGTTTATTCACAGCCAAAAATCCATAATTTTTAGTCCAGGTGATCGTGCGGGCCAGCTGACTGGTCCACCGCGTCTATCCACTGTCCATCATATGTCTGGGTCTGGTGCTCTCGGAAAATGCGGAGAATTTGAGGTGCGCCGACGCGCGTGAATCACATGCAAGGTCGCGTATGAAGAGATTAATCTTGCAAAAGTGCTGGTAAATAGAAACACCGATGTTACGCTGCACCTGGTACGTAAGGCAACTGATCTTACGAGCTGATCTCCTAAGATGCCACACAGACACTGAAGGGAATTCGTCCATATATTGACTCGACTTGTTTGTTCATTAAAAGCGACTACCGCAAATCCTTAAATTACAAACCCCTCCTTTTAACAGCCGGTATATTTTGGATGAATGTAAGTCTTTATAATTCCCACAGTATTTACCAGCCCATCAAAATTCTACGCCCCATACTTGGAAGAACTACTTCTGTGCGTTCTAACATCCGAATTTCTTTCTCTTCCGACTAGAAGAAGGAAAGAGAGAAGCCTACGAAGATTCTAAAAAATATGACGCTCTTGTTCAGCTCCCCGCCCCTCCATACCACGAAATAATATGTTGTTCTCCGTAGGTTAAAAAAAACCATTAATGAAATAACCGTTGAAATTTAATTAACAAAATAAATTTTTTGCTGTGAATTTGACTGTTGTGTTAGCGTTGAAAATTTTGCTATACCTCCTGAACTTGTAAAATGTATGGCAAGGAATAAAATTTTACACTAAATTTTTTTTTATAAATGCAGCCAAATTTTACCGAGGTCAATATTACATGTACCAGAATAGGCTGGTGTCTAATTTTACATTGCCTTAGCAGTGTATTTTCATGTCTGTTAAACCCAAACCAATAATAACTGACATATCTAAATATGGAACGTAGATTTGCATAATTTACTGGTGTACACCAAAACTGTTGGCTTACAGAACAGTATGAAACCAATACTGAACTTTATGGGTGGCTAATCTATGTAGATTAATCTCTTGTTTCCTGTTCTAATTGAAGTCTAGTTATCATTATCATTATCGCGGAGTGTAGTTTAAGCCAACAGAGGCTAAACAATTTTATGTTTTCACATCCTTTTGGCATTTTCCGTCTGGTCTGAGGTTTTATCTTTATCCTGCCCAGTGAATAATAGTAGGAAATGTTTTTCGAGTTCTGTTAAATTCGATGACCGGCCATTACATCATGTTCCAGCGGTTTTCATTGTATTGTATTCGCGTTAGACTATAAGCTGTACTGGAAATAAAGACCACATCATTTACATTCAGAAGGGTAATACAGCGCATCAGTAAACAATCCCTGCTAAACAGAGGTAATGGAGTGCGTAGACGTTTGCATGCATGGCCTGTAACAGACAGACCATCGGAGATCTGAGATGTTATTTGAAGGAATAATTACTTTCAGAAATTCGACAAACAACCCTTAAAAGCTAATATCAACCTGAATTATATTTAAAATTCAGTTTGCACTAAGCAGTAAACAAACTCTATCTCTCTCTCTCTCTGTTATAAAACCCAAGCGAAATAATCACACAGAAAGACACCCTGTCGGCAGAATGTAGAACGTTTTCATCTTTAATCTTGGTGGTACTTTGATTTTGAAGGACATTCCTTGCGCAGTTTATCTGCTTTTTGGTGAATTTATAAACGCCATTTCGATATATCGATTGGCTTATAAAATTCTCGTCTGTCTTCACGCACTTTTCTAAGCTGTGCTTCGACGTTCAAATGGTCTTTTCAGTATCCTCAAAATTTGCACTTAAGATGAGCCCTAGACTGTCTGCTTTCCCAAGTACCAAATTCCAAATATAATTTTCGTAGCTTACGTCTTTTCAAATCATCATTCCAAGTCCGCGGCCTAGGTAATGTTTCACAGCGTTAGGGATTAATTTATTTCTGGTCATTCCGTCTGGTGTTATGAAAAAGAAATACCGTTTCGGAAAATGGATATATTCACTTTCTCCGGTTAACTGGACGGAAGGCGCATTCCTAGTTGGTTCTGACAGAAAGACGTAAACTCAATCGTTTCACATCTTGCAAGTTGAACTCTGATACAGGCCTGTATGTGATATAACGTTGTCGGAGCCTTTTATAACAGAATTTATAACACACTAATCTTTTGCAATGACAAGTTGAGAGACAGAGAAACCTCCAGCTGAAGGAAATCTTATCGTTGGCTTTCTGCAACTTTGCTCAGCGTGTTCGTAGTTACCCTCCGTACCTTGAGGTAATTTCTCCCGTCCTCAGACTGAGGATGATCCACAACGTAGTGAAGGGGGAACTCTTTAATATGGGAAGAAGTAAAATGCAAGTATAGGTCTAAGTTTGATAATAGAAAACATACAGAGTGATCCGTTTCCAAAAGCAGTGATGCGATTTGTGAAATACCCGGCTAACCACCTCACACCGATGTCCCGCACTGGCTGGTCGGTTAATTTATCCGCCCCAGTTGTCATTCAGATTCAGTCACACATTAATTCCCTTTCCCAGCCCATTTATCAGTTACGGTTCACGAGGTCTCATGTGCTGTTGACGGTGCGCTTGTATGTAGAGTGGTGTCTCATCTTACCCACTCACATTCATATTCGAAATACGTCCTAAGCCAGGATACTCTTATATACAGCCAATTGGTGTGGAGCCATTTGTATTAATTCTGTGTCTTCCCACTCTCCCTGTACTGTGGCTGACAGGTATCACGAAATTAGGTTAATATGTTGTGACCCACAATATGAATGTCAGCTTGTTATATTAAGCAGCGTGCTTGTATTCCAGCACTGAGGTTTCTAATTAATATTAAATAGGAATTTCGGTAAGAAAACAGGTAATGCTATAATACTTATTTTAGGCTCTTTATTTTCAGTTCTAATAATGACGGTTCACATCTTGCTGCAGTCCTTTCGCACATATTCCTGCTAAAGCTGAAACATCTATCTTATTGAGCGGCGAGTTATCTCTTCCATATCGGCGGAAGACCCTGCTGTGTGTTATCAGATATCTTGTAACAAATATTTGTACTTCGCCGTCGTCTTTAATCTGTGGCCCCCAAGATTTTGCTTCAGCGCTGGAAACATTGGTGAGCGTTTGGCGATGAATCGCACGAAATTAGTCAAAGTCGATATAAGCGTTTAGGTTAAGAAATTATACGACTTTGATACTTACTTTCTGACCCACTTGCGTAAGTTACTGCTTATTACAATTAATGGTACGTTTCTCTTCACATGGGTGTAATTTCATGCCCTAAACTATATTCAGTTGGCCGGGTAGCTCAGTCGGTATAGCGACTGACTACGGGCTGGACGGTCCGGGATCGAATCGAGGCGGGGAAGAGATTTTCCGCCCTTCCAGACCGGCCCTGGCGCCCACCCAGCCTGCTGTACAATGGGTACCGGGTCTTTCCCGGGGGTAAAGTGCGGCCGGGGCGTGCTGCTGACCACTCACCCCCTTCTAGTGCCGCGGTCATGGAAGAGTAGAGCTATACGTCTACCTACTCTCTAGGCCACACCGGGCCTGTAACGGGATCACTTAAAAAACTGTTTTGATATGAGTTCTTCGCGATTTTACAAATTTTATTGTTCTTCACATTCGGTAACTGCAAATTCATATATATTATGTCAGTTATAAATACGTTTCTCATCGCCATGTCATCGTTGGGGCGGAAGTTAAAACGCTATTCAGTCTAATTATGCTGACGAGTGACGTCATATTTAAGGGGAAGTTAAACGCAGGGGAAAGATGTAATAAATGACAGCAGTGTATAATACCTGAAGAGGCTGTAAAAAATATAAAGAAGTAAGGAGCTTGATTCGGGTTCTAACAAAGACCCAGTGGTGTAGCTAAGTGTGGTGGTACCCTGGGCAAGTAATCACAATACCCACCCTTATCAAAGAATATGTACTTTTAAAAATCACAATTACTTTCTATACAGTCGTACTTTGTTAAAGTATTCACGTACCGTCATATGACAGGCAATAATAATGTTCACGCGCTAATCTCCCCTTTCTTTCTTATTTGTTATTTCTTTTCTTGGTGATTTATTAATTAATAACAATAATAACTAATCGTTCTTAAGTTATTATTTCTATCCAATAAATACAAGAGAGTTAATTTAAATCTGAACATAATATTTAATTGCGTACACGTAATCCTTGTTACTGTGGACATGTAATAAGTATTAAGTATTATATATCCCAAATGCGCACAATCAACCTGTAAAGCAATAACGGTTCTTAGCTTAGTCTGAAGATGATTATTGTAAGTCGAAATATTTTGCTTTAGTATTGTATTCTATTATAGTTGTGTTGACGGCAATATATAGTAATAAATTAATTATATATTCTGACTGTGCGACAGTCTTATGTACTCAGCGTGCTAAGCGCATGTACCGTAATGTATTATCACCTGTAGCTTCTCTGGATGTACCATATTTTTCCACGTTGTCACATCATGGACACGATTTTGGAGGGAAAATATATGCAGTATGAAATGTGTGTTTTGATTTTGTCTACGAATTTGTTTGAAAGATTTTTCATTCTAAGAAGAATTGAACGAGATTTTGTCATACATGTGCGTAGGTTTTCATATAAAGTATTCGTTATCCTTGTGAGATTTTAATAACATTTGAAGCTTTTTGACAGGTTTTTTAAAAATGCTGAAATATAAAATTACATGAAAATCCGTCCAGTGGTAACCGAGTTGATCCATGCAGATGGACAGACACATAGACGGACGAACGGACAGACAGACAGATACGACGAAGCTCCTTTCACAATATTACGTACGTGCGTAGAAACTGCAGTACATGTAAAATACAGACAGTCGGTATAAAAGACATCAGGTTAGTGATGTCCATTAAATCGGGAAATGTCTGCGAGGGAGTTAGGTTAGTTGTGGAGTTTCAGATGATGATATCACCATCACCATCAAGCACTTAAAAGAATTAACGGAATTTTTCATCGTCGTCACCATCATCATCATTTTCATCACCGTCATAAGTTATTTTTTATGATAATAATGAGAGGAAAAAATCGTGTTTTAAATGGACGCTTCAATTAGCTTAATTAGAATGCATTTTTGGTGGACGTTGAAGTCTTTTTGAGCCACCTTATCGTACGACCTTAAATATTTATTTCTTTACATTTCCCTCTCGTGAAAGTAGACTCTCTCTTTGAATTGGAATGTTTCTGTGAGATTACGCTATGCTTTGTACTTAACCAGCTACATAGACGGTATTCGTTTCACTAGCTTTGTGCTCAAGCCATTAGTCTGCTTTATTCGTGCATTGAAGTCACCATCAATTGCACGTAAATTTTCCTCTTTGGCATGAAAAGGAAAGCCCCCATTAGATTTGCTATAAAATCGAATGTCCCAAGCATTTTCCCTCTCTTACCGTCTTTCTCTTTCCCATTCTTACAGTTCGGACCCCATCTGCTATTGTGAAGCAGCCACATCAAAATTACAAGCTCTAGTTTCGTTAAACGTAAAAGAGGACTAGAATTGAGCCTAAAGTGAAATGGATGGCTTCGTCTCCCTTTGTTATTTCTTCCAGTGGTGAACTGTGTTGAAGTAATAGACATGAATCTTTTTGCGGGAATGACTGAGTTCAAGCCTCAAGCGTTTTTTACTCAGTGTAAGTGGAAGTAGACAAAAAGACTGAA
>Ga0123354_10001945_pt1 | contig 26371 bp, 22 predicted proteins | sample TergutLab28metaG_2_FD_97872 | JGI IMG/M metagenome (GOLD analysis project Ga0123354, IMG submission 97872) | Labiotermes labralis P4 segment gut microbial communities from Petit-Saut dam, French Guiana - Lab288 P4 | ecosystem: Host-associated > Arthropoda: Insects > Digestive system > Gut ...
ATCATTACCGACAAAGCGCGCCCCATCCTCAACTCAGAGGGGAACTCATATTTCGACTTTGGAGCCCAGCTCCACCACCGCGTTGCTCGGCAGGTTCAGGAACTCCGCCGCGGCGCTGGCGCTGTGGTGCATCTGCGCGAACAGCTTCTGGCGCCACAGGACCATGTCCGGGCCCAGGGTGGGCGTGACGATGTCGCGCGACAGGAAGTAGCTGGTGGTCATCGGGTTCAGGTCCACCCCGCGCCCGGCCAGCAGGGACAGCGCCTTGGGCAGATCGGGGTCGTTCTTGAAACCGTAGTTCACGGTCACCTGCCAGCAGTCGCGGCCCAGGGTCTCGACCTGGAGCCGCTCGCTCATGCCGATCCACGGCACCTCGTGGTTGCGCACGGTGACGAACAGGTTCTGCTCGTGCAGCACCTTGTTGTGCTTGAGGTTGTGCATCAGCGCGTTGGGCACGATGCCCGGCTGCGCGGTCAGGAACACCGCCGTGCCCGGCACGCGGGTGGGCGGACTGATGAACACCGATTCCAGGAAGGACTTCAGGTCGGTGGACATTTCGCGCAGCGTCTGGTTGAGCAGCGCGCGCCCATCCTTCCAGGTGGTCATCAGCAGGAACACCATGCTGCCGATCAGCAGTGGGAACCAGCCGCCCTCGGTCAGCTTGAGGAGGTTGGAGCTGAAGAAGGCCAGATCGACGGTGAAGAAAAACCCCGTCGCCGCGATGCACAGCGCCAGCGGATAGCCCCAGCCGTAGCGGATGACGAAGAAAGTCAGCACGGAGGTGATCAGCATGTCCAGCGTTACCGCGATGCCGTAGGCCGCCGCCAGGTTGCTGGAGGAGCGAAACAGCACCACCGCCAGCACGATCATCACGAACAGGCTCCAGTTGACGAAGGGCATGTAGATCTGCCCGGTTTCCTTGGTGCTGGTGTGGCGGATCTGCAAGCGCGGCAGGTAGCCCAACTGGATCACCTGCTTGGTGACGCTGTAGGCGCCGGAGATCAGCGCCTGCGAGGCGATCACCGCCGCCGCCGTGGCCAGCGCCACCAGTGGCAGCGTCAGCCAGGCGGGGGCCATTATGAAGAACGGGTTTTTTACCGCCTTGGGGTCGGCCAGCAGCAGCGCGCCCTGGCCGAAGTAGTTGAGCGTGAGCGCCGGCATGACGATGGAAAACCACGCCAGGCGGATCGGCTTCTTGCCGAAGTGGCCCATGTCGGCGTACAGCGCCTCGCCGCCGGTCACGCACAAAATCACCGCGCCCAGGATGATGAAGGCGATGCCCGGATTGCTGACGATGAAGCGCAGCGCGTAGCGCGGGTTGAGCGCGAACAGGATTTCGGGGTGGCCAGCGATGTGGTAGATGCCCAGCGCCGCGATGGCCGCGAACCACAGCACCATCACCGGGCCGAAGAAGCGGCCAATGCCCGCCGTGCCGCGCTTTTGCAGCCAGAACAGCACCAGCAGGATCAGCAGGGTGAGCGGAATCACCGCCCGCAGGAAGCTGTGCGAGACCACGTTCAGGCCTTCCACCGCCGACAGCACCGTGATGGCCGGCGTGATGACCCCGTCGCCATAGAACAGGCAGGTGCCGAAGACGCCGATCGGCAGCATCCACTTGCGCAGCGTCGGCGCCTTGTCCTTGACCGACTGCGAGGCCAGCGCCAGCATGGCCACCAGGCCGCCCTCGCCGTGGTTGTCGGCGCGCAGCACCAGCGTCACGTACTTGAGCGAGACGATGATGGTCAGCGTCCAGAACACGATCGACAGCACGCCGTACACGTTGCCGTACGTGAACGGCACATGGCCGGCGCCGAACACCTCCTTGATGGTGTAGAGCACGCTGGTGCCGATGTCGCCGTAGACGACGCCGATGGCGCCCAGGGTCAGCGCGGGCAGGGGGGACTTGTGGGCGGACATGAGGACGCCGGCTCTTGGCTCAACGTGGGGCGGTGGCGCTGTTGTTCGACAGGAAGAACTATTGTGCCGTTGTCTCGGGCGCCTTGCCTATCGGCCGACGGGCGTGCGTTCGAGAAAAATTGCGCAGGGCGATGAAATTTTTTAAAACCGCGTCACTCCAGCGCCTGCTGCTCCGGGTCGGTGGCTTCCAGCTCGTAGCTGGCCGCCACCATGGCCAGCCGGCCGATCACGCCGTACATGTAGAACCGGTTGGGCACGCCAGCGTTGGGCTTGACGCCGGGCTTCGGCGGCTGCACGGCGCCGGCGAACGCCAGCGGCACGAAGTTGGCGCCCGGCGCGTTCAGGCTTTCGTTCTCGCCGCGCTCGGGGTGCACGCGGTAAAAGCCCCCCACCACGTAGCGGTCGATCATGTACACCACCGGCAAGGCCACCGCGTCGTGGATGCGCTCGCGCGCCAGCACGCCTTCCTGCACGATCACCTCGCCGGGCGGCGCGGCGGCCTTGCCGTGCGCCGGCTTGTGGGTGAGCTGCTCCAGGTCCTTGACGTCGTGCACGATGACGACGCCCGCGCTGGGCGCGCCCTGGTCGGGCTTGACGACGACGAAGGGCTTCTCGCTGATGCCGTATTCCTTGTACTTGCGGCGCACCTTGGTCAGCAGGACATCGACGTTGGCGCGCAGGCTCTCGCTGCCGCCCGGCTGGTGCAGGTCGATTTCGCCGCAACTGGCGTGCAGCGGGTTGATCAGCCAGGGATCGATGCCGATCAGCTTGCCGAATCGCTTGCTCACTTCTTCATAGCACTGGAAGTGGCGGCTGCGGCGGCGCACGCTCCAGCCGGCTTGCAGCGGCGGCAGCAGGTATTGCTCGTGCAGGTCTTCCAGGATGCCCGGCGCGCCGGCCGCCAGGGCGGTGTTGAGCAGGATGGTGCAGGGGGCGAAATCCTTCAACTCGACCCGGTAGCGCAGGCGCTGCGCCGGCTCCAGCATCAGCTTGTCGCCGCCCGGCAGCGTCAGCGTCGTGCTGCGCTTGAGCGCCGGGTCGATGGAGCCGAAGCGCACGTTCAGCCCGGCCATGACGAAAATTTCCCGCAGGCGTTGCAGGCTGGACAGGTAGGCGCTGGAATGCTTGCCGTTTTCCGGCACGATCAGCAGGTCGCGCGCTTCGGGGCAGATCTTCTCGATCGCCGCCTGCGCCGCCTGCATCGCCAGCGGCAGCATTTCAGGGGAGAGGTTGTGCCAGCCGTCGGGGTGCAGGTTGGTTTCCACCGGCGCCAGCTTGAAGCCGGCGTTGCGGATGTCGACCGAGCAATACAGCGGCGGCGTGTGCTCCATCCACTCTAGTCGGAACCAGCGTTCGATGACGGGGGTGGCGTCGAGCAGGCGCTGCTCCAACTCGTTGAGGGGGCCGGTCAGCGCGGTGGTGAGATGGGGAACCATGGGCAAAACGCCAAACAAGTGCGAGCCAAAACGGGCAGTGTAGCGGGCGCATGCCTCATCGGGCGCGAAATCACGTAACGGATGTGCTGGATCGCGCTTATGTACCCGCCTCGCGTCCGCGCGCGGGCGCATCGGCGGCAGGCTGCAGCAGTTCCCGCGCATGCGCCAGCGTGGTGTCTGAAATGCGCTCGCCGCCCAGCATGCGGGCGATTTCGCGCGTGCGCGCCTGGCCTTCGACCGGGTGGACCGAGCTGGTGGTGGCGCCGCCGCCATCGGCCTGTTTGCTGACCGTCAGATGGCGGTCGGCGCGGGCCGCGACCTGCGGCAGGTGGGTCACGCACAGCACCTGGCGGTCGCGCCCCAGGCGGCCCAGCAACTGGCCGACGGTGGCGGCGACCGCGCCGCCGATGCCGGCGTCGACCTCGTCGAATACCAGCGTGCCGGCCGTGCCCAACTCGCTGGTGGTGACGGCGATGGCCAGCGCCAGGCGCGACAACTCGCCGCCGGATGCTACTTTATCAATAGCGCGCAGGGTGGCGCCGGGGTGCGCGGCGACCAGGAAGGTCACCGTTTCCAGGCCATGCGCGGCGGGTTCGGCCAGCGGCGTGAGCGCCGCCTCGAACCGACCGCCGCGCATGCCCAGGTCCTGCATGGCGGCGCTGACGGCGGCGGCCAGCCGGGGCGCCGCCGCGGCGCGCTGGGCGGACACGGCGCGGGCGGCTTGCTGGAAGTGCTGGCGGCTGTCGCGGGCGTCCTGCTCCAGCCGCGTCAGGTCGGCGGAGGATTCCAGTCGGGTCAGGTCCTGACGCCAGTCGGCCAGCAGCGTCGGCAATTGCTCGGGCGCGCGGCGGTAGCGGCGCGCCAGGCCGACCCACAGGCTCAGGCGCGTGTCGAGCGCGGCCAGTTGCTCCGGATCGGGTTCGGCGCGGCGCAGGTAAGCGTGCAGGCCGTGGGCGGCGTCGCTCAACTGCGCGGCGCTGGCGTCCAGCACATCGCTCAGGGCGGCGAATTCGGGTTCGATGCCGCGCTGCGCGTCGAGCGCGTGCTGCGCCTGGGTCAGCGCCGGCAGGGTGCCGCCGTCGCCGTCGTCGCCTTCCAGCGCGGCCACGGCGGCTTGGGCGGCGTCGATCAGGGCCTGCGCGTGCGACAGGCGCGTGTGGCGCTGGTTCAGCTCGTCCCATTCGCCGTCGGCGGGGGCCAGTTTGTCGAGCTCGCTGATCTGCCACAGCAGGCGCTCGCGCTCCTGCGCCAGGCTGTCCTGCGCGGCGCGGGCCTGGGTCAGGGCCGCTTCAGCCTGCTGCCAGCGCTGCCAGGCGCCGGCCAGCGCGCCGGTGTCGGCGCCAGCGTAGGCGTCCAGCAGTGCGCGCACGGCGGCGGGCCGCGTCAGGCTTTGCCAGGCGTGCTGGCCGTGGATGTCCACCAGCCAGTCGGCCAGCTCGCGCAACTGGCCGACGGTGGCGGGTGAGCCGTTGATCCAGGCGCGGCTCTTGCCGGCGGCGTCGATGGTGCGGCGCAGCAGCAGGGCGTCGCCCGCGTCGTTAAAGCCGTTGTCGCCCAGCCAGGGCAGGGCGGCGGCGGGCGGGTCGAACTCGGCGCTGATTTCGCAGCGCGGCTGGCCTTCGCGCACCCACAGCGCCTCGCCGCGTCCGCCCAGCACCAGTTGCAAGGCGTCGATCAGGATCGACTTGCCGGCGCCGGTCTCGCCCGTCAGCGCGGTGAAGCCGGGCGCCAGCGCCAGTTCCAGCGCGGGCACGATGACGAAGTCGCGCAGGCTCAGGTGGCGCAAAGACATGATGTTTAAACGCCCCCTTCGTTCCAGTGGAGTTTTTCGCGCAGCGTGTCGAAGTAGCTCCAGCCGCGCGGGTGCAGAAAGCGCACTCGGTAGTCCGAGCGCCGCACTAGGATGCGGTCGCCGTGGTGCAGCGAGGTGATGGACTGCATGTCGAAACTGGCGCTGGCGTCGCGGCCGCCGACGATCTCGATGGCGATCTCCACCGGGTCGGCCACCACGATGGGCCGGTTGGACAGGGTGTGCGGCGCGATCGGCACCAGCACCCACGCCGGCACCAGCGGGTGCAGCAGCGGCCCGCCCGCCGATAGCGCGTAGGCGGTGGAGCCGGTTGGCGTGGCGACGATGATGCCGTCCGCCCGGTGGTTGGCGACGAAATGGCCGTCGACTTCCACCCGCAGCTCCACCATGCTGGCCGCCGTGCCGCGGTTGACCACCACGTCGTTCATGGCGTAGGCCTCGAACACGCAGGCGCCGTCGCGCATCACCTTGCCGTGCATCAGGCTGCGGTGGTCTTCCTCGAACGCGCCGCGCAGCATGGGGGGCAGGACCTCGCGGTAGCCGTCCAGCGCAATGTCGGTGATGAAGCCCAGGCGCCCCTGGTTGATGCCGATCAGCGGCGTGCCGTAGCGCGCCAGGTGGCGGCCAATGCCCAGCATGGTGCCGTCGCCGCCCACGATCACCGCCAGATCGGCTTCGGCGCCGATGTCGGCCACGTCCCAGGTGGGAAAGTCGGTGAGTTCGAGCGCGTGAGCGGTGCGTTCGGCCAAGTGAACCTGGCAGCCCTGTTCCTGCAGGAAGCGACCGATGTCGATCATCAGATCCCGCGTCGAATCCGGCGTCGCGCCGGCGGGCGAGGCGGTGTATTTGCCAACCAGGGCGACACGTGGGAACTTCAGGTTCATCGGTAAATTACATCATATGATTCAGACCGGATGGCGCTGAGCGATGACGATGAACTTCAGTGGTTTGAACATGACCGGACGAGCGGGTGCAACGCATGGCCGCGGCGCAGCGCATGCTGGATGAGCGCTCGCGCCGGCTGCTGAAAACGCTGATCGAGCGCTACATCGCCGACGGCCAGCCGGTCGGCTCGCGCACTCTGTCGCGCGCGTCCGGGATGGACCTGTCGCCGGCCACCATCCGCAACGTGATGTCGGACCTGGAGGATCTGGGGTTGATCGCCAGCCCCCACACCTCCGCCGGCCGCGTGCCCACCGCGCGCGGCTACCGCCTGTTCGTGGACACCATGCTGACCGCCCAGCAGGGCGAGCTGACCGCGCCCGCGCTGTCGCCTGATCAGCCGCAGAAGGTGATCGCCAGCGCGGCGCAACTGCTGTCCAACCTGTCTCAATTCGTCGGCGTGGTGATGGCGCCGCGGCGCACCTCGGTGTTTCGCCACATCGAATTTCTGCGGCTGTCCGAGCGGCGCCTGCTGCTGATCATCGTCACGCCCGACGGCGACGTGCAAAACCGCGTGCTGTTCACCGAAACCGACCATGCGCCGTCCGAGTTGGTGGAGGCGGCCAACTATTTGAACGCGCATTTTTCCGGCATGGCCATCGACCAGGTGCGCGCCCGGCTGCGCCAGGAAGTGGAGCACCTGCGTGGCGAAATCGCCCAACTGATGCAGGCCGCCGTGCAGGCCGGCTCGGACGCCATGAGCCAGGCACAGGCTGAAGTGGTGATCTCCGGCGAGCGCAACCTGCTGGCGGTGAGCGATTTTTCCAGCGACATGAACCACCTGCGCCGGGCGTTCGACCTGTTCGAGCAGAAGGCGCAACTGATCCGCCTGCTGGACGTTTCCAGTCAGGCCGAAGGGGTGCGCATCTTCATTGGCGGCGAAAGCCAGATCGTGCCGGTGGAGGAACTGTCGGTCGTCAGCTCGCCCTACGAAGTGGACGGCCAGGTGGTCGGCACGCTGGGCGTCATCGGCCCCACGCGCATGCCCTACGACCGCATGATCCAGATCGTGGACATCACCTCGCGCCTGGTCAGCAACGCGCTCAGCCAGGGTAGGCTCTAAAATCTCCACCTTTGCGGGCCGTTAGCTCAGTTGGTCAGAGCAGGGGACTCATAATCCCTTGGTCGCAGGTTCGAGCCCTGCACGGCCTACCAATGAAATCAACGACTTAGGAAGAAATTCCTTGGTCGTTGCTATGTCGATCCCGCCGAATATCAGGCAGTTGTTTGATATTTCCGAGCCGCCAGCCCGTCGCCAGGGTATTGAGCGCGTCCCGTGCACAGCGCAGCCGGCACCATCACCGGCCTGCCCTCTCTACGTCAACCCGTCCGCCGTCCGCCAGATGCCAGCGCGCCTGGCGTTCGGGCTGGCGCGGCGAGTGCTTGACTGATAATTTTCCGTGGGCACAATAAAAGCAAGCGCGGCGGCGTGCGCGTCATCACGTACACCGTGAACGCCGAAGGTGTCGTGCACCTGCTGATGGTGTACGCCAAGACCGTGAATGACAGCCTGTCGGCCAAGTTCCTGCGGCGCTTGGCTCAACTGTTGGTCGAGTGACCCGCGCCGGCGAACGGAGATGTTGATGGCAACCCAAGGAAAACAACCCCGCGACGATGACGATGGCGACGACGGCCTGAGCGAGTTCGAGCGCGGTTTGCTCACCTCCATGGAGCAGGCGTTGCGCGGCGAGGTCGTCGCCCACACCCCGGAGCAAATCATGGCGCGCCGCCGTGGCCGCCCGGTCGGAAGCGTGAAGGCCGACGCCAAGGAGCACATCAACATCCGGCTGTCGCCGGACGTGCTGGAGTATTTCCGCGCGGCGGGTGATGGCTGGCAGACGCGCATCGATGCGGCCTTGCAGCAGTACATCGCCCAGCACGGACAGGTCAAAAAACAGCACGCCTGACACCTTCCCCGCAACTTGAGCGCTGGCCCGGCGCGCCGCCTCAGCCGCACTTTCGAGGGGCACTTCTGGAGCCAAGTGCGCGCCAGTGTTGGGAAAAAAACGAAATACTTCCCATCCCTTGGGCGCAGGCTTGCATGCTGCACGGCCTGCCAAAAAATGTGTGCTACAATCTATGGCTTCGCGCGGCTGTAGCTCAGTTGGATAGAGTACTTGGCTACGAACCAAGGGGTCGTGGGTTCGAATCCTGCCAGCCGCGCCATTTTTTTCCAAAGCCCAGCGAACCCGACGGTTCGCTGGGCTTTTTGTTTGGTCGGGCGGCCAGGGAAAGAGGAACCAGCGCATGTTCACCGGCATCATCACCGCAGTGGGGCGCATCGCCGAGGTGCGCGACCTGGGCGCCAGCCAGGCGCATGGCAAGCAGCTCGCGCTGCAAGTCGCGCCCGGCTATCTGGCCGACGTGGGGCTGGGCGACAGCATCGCCATCAACGGCGCCTGCATGACCGTGACCGCCCTCGACGCGCCGGCGGGCCGCTTCAGCATCGACATTTCGGGCGAATCGCTGGCGCGCACGGCGGGGCTGGACCGCGCCGGCCCGGTGAATCTGGAAAAGGCGCTGCGCGCGCACGACCGGCTGGGCGGCCACATCGTGTCCGGCCACGTGGACGGCGTGGGCACGGTGACGCATTTCGCGCCCGTGGGCGAAAGCTGGGAACTGCGCCTGCTGGCGCCCGCCGAACTGGGCAAGTACCTGGCCTACAAGGGGTCGATCACCGTCAACGGCGTCAGCCTGACCGTCAACCGCGTGCGGGACGAGGCCCAGGGCTGCGAGATCAGCATCAACCTGATTCCGCACACGGTGCAGAACACCGCGCTGCAGGCGCTGGCGGCGGGCGCGCGGGTGAATCTGGAGATCGACCTGATCGCCCGCTATGTGGAGCGTATGCTGTCGGCCAAACCCTGATTTGTCGCACCTGCCAGCCCACCGCCATGAAACTCCATTTTTCTCCCACCTCGCCCTTCGTGCGCAAGTGCACGGTCTGCGCCCATGAGCTGGGCCTGACCGAGCGCATCGAGCGGCTGCCGGCCAGCGCCCATCCGGTGCAGCGCGACCGCCGGATCATCGAAAACAACCCGCTCGGCAAGGTGCCGACCTTGCTGACCGACGACGGCCAGGCGCTCTACGACAGCCGCGTCATCTGCGAGTACCTCGACAGCCTGGCTGGCGGCGGACGGTTGTTCCCGGCGGACGGTGCGGCGCGCTGGCAGGCGCTGACGCTGCAGGCGCTGGGAGATGGCGTGGCCGATGCGGGCGTGCTGGTGCGCTACGAGGACACGGTACGCACCGAGGGGCTGCGCTGGCCGCAATGGCGCGAGGCCCAATTCGACAAGATCGGCACCTCGCTGGCGTATCTGGAGTCGCACGTCGCCCTGCTGCACGACCGCGTGGACATCGGCAGCATCGCTGTCGCCTGCGCGCTGGGTTTTCTGGACTTCCGCTATGCCGACTTCGGCTGGCGCGAGCGCTACCCCCAAGTGGCGGCCTGGGCGGCGCAGTTCAACCAACGGCCGTCGATGCAGGCCAGCCAGCCGCGCCAGCCGCAATAGCGGGCCGGGGCCGGCGGCGCGTCAGCGGCTTTCGTTCAGCACGTCCGCTCCGGCGGGCGGCTTGAACTGGAAGCTGGCGGCGGGCAAGGCGGGGTTGACGGCGACGTTGCTGAACTGCAGCGTCGAGCGTTGCCCAAAGCTGTCGGCGATTTCCAGCGTGCTCAGTTCGGCGCCCTGGGCGCCGGGCCGGAAGCCGACGCGGATGTTCTGCAACTGTCCGTCGCGCGCCTTGGGCACGGCCTTGACCCACTGCTGGCCGTCCTGCTCGGGCTCTTCGCTCAAAGTGAAGTCGCGTTGCAGCGCCTTCAGGTCGGGCGCCGCCGCAACGATGGCGGCGGGCGTCGAGCCCAGCACCTGGGCCTGCTTGCGCGCCGTGACCTGATTCAGATCGACGTCGTACAGCCACAGCGTCTGGCCATCGGCCACGATGGTTTGCTCAAACGGCTTGCGGTAGTCGAACCTGAACTTGCCCGGGCGCTGAAAGGCGAAGCTGCCGCTTTGCGTCTTGGTGCGCGGCGGCTGGCCGTCCTTGCCCGGCATGGTGACGACCTGCGTGAAGTCGGCCTGGCCCGAACGGGTGGTTCTGACGAACTGCTCCAGGCTGTCCAGCCCGCCGGCCCAGGCGCAGGCGGCCGACCCTGCCAGCACGGCGGCGACGGCGGTGCGCAGAGGGCGCGAGACGAGTGTGTTCTTGAGGTTCATGGGCGAGGCAGGGGGGAGCGCCGTCAGCGACGCAGGCGACGGCAGCATTCAAAACCGTTCAGTCCGAACGGCTCTTGCGTTCATTGGTGGCCGGGGATGCTGCATTATTCAGCACGCGCCGGCACCAGGATTTCGCGCTGGCCGCTGCTGCTCATGCTGCCGACCAGGCCGGCTTTTTCCATGTCCTCGACCAAGCGCGCGGCGCGGTTGTAGCCGATCTTGAGGTGGCGCTGCACCAACGAAATGCTGGCCTTGCGGTTCTTCAGCACGATTTCGACCGCCTGGTCGTAAAGCTCATCTTTCTCGCCGCTGCCATCGCCGCTGTCGCCAAAGCTGCTGTCTTCGCCATCGACGACGCCGCCTTCCAGCACGCCCTCGATGTAGTTGGGCGCGCCTTGCGCCTTGAGGTATTGCACCACGCGGTGCACCTCCTCGTCGCTGACGAAGGCGCCGTGCACGCGGATCGGCAGGCCGGCGCCGCTGGGCAGGTACAGCATGTCGCCCAGGCCCAGCAGGGCCTCGGCGCCCATCTGGTCGAGGATGGTGCGGCTGTCGATCTTGCTGGAGACCTGAAACGAGATGCGCGTCGGGATGTTGGCCTTGATGAGGCCGGTGATCACGTCCACGCTGGGGCGCTGGGTGGCCAGCACCAAGTGAATGCCGGCGGCGCGCGCTTTTTGCGCCAGGCGGGCAATCAGCTCCTCGATCTTCTTGCCGACCACCATCATCAGGTCGGCCAGCTCGTCGATCACCACCACGATGTAGGGCAGGCGATCGAGCGGCTCCGGGTCTTCGGGCGTCAGGCTGAAGGGGTTGTAGATGAACTCGCCGTGTGCCTTGGCGTCGTCGATCTTCTGGTTGAAGCCGCTGAGGTTGCGCACCCCGACCTTGCTCATCAATTTGTAGCGTCGCTCCATTTCGGCGACGCACCAGTTCAGGCCGTTGGCGGCCTGCTTCATGTCAGTGACCACGTGCGCGAGCAGGTGCGGAATGCCCTCGTAGACCGACATTTCCAGCATCTTGGGGTCGATCATCAGCAGGCGCACGTCTTTCGGCTCGGCCTTGTACAGCAGCGACAGGATCATGGCGTTGATGCCCACCGACTTGCCCGAGCCGGTGGTGCCGGCCACCATCACGTGCGGCATCTTGGCCAGATCGGCCACAACCGGCTTGCCCACGATGTCCTTGCCCAGGCCCACGGTGAGCAGCGACTTGGCGTCGTTGTAGACCTGCGAGCCGAGGATTTCGGACAGGTGGATCGACTGCCGCTTGGCGTTGGGCAGCTCCAGCGCCATGCAGCTTTTGCCGGGAATGGTCTCGATGACGCGGATCGACACCAGGCTGAGCGAGCGCGCCAGGTCCTTGGCCAGGTTCACCACCTGCGAGCCCTTGATGCCGATGGCCGGCTCGATCTCGTAGCGGGTGATCACCGGCCCCGGCGAGGCGGCCACCACGCGCACCTCGACGCCGAAGTCCTTGAGCTTTTTCTCAATCAGGCGGCTGGTCATCTCCAGCGTTTCGGGCGCCACGCCTTCCTGCCGCGAGGTCGGGCCGTCGAGCAGGTCGACCTGCGGCAGCTTGCTGTCGGGCAGTTCGCTGAACAGGGGCTTTTGCCGTTCCTTGACCGCGCGCTCGCTCTTGACCACCTGCGTGATCTCGGGCTCGATGGGCACCGGCGTCGGGTGATGCTCCTCGATCACCTCGCGCTCCTGGTGCACCACTTCCTCGCGCTCGCGCGCCGCCTGCTTGCCCAGCGCCAGGTCCTGCGCGATCTCGCGGCGTTCGCGGCCCGACTCGACCAGCGCGTACAGCACGGCGCCGATGCGCTCGGCCACCCGGCTCCACGAAAAGCGCAGCGCCAGCGCCGCGCCCACGATCAGCACCGCGATGCCCAGCAGCGTGGAGCCGGTCACGCCCAGCCAGTGGACCGCGACCGGCCCGCTCAGATACCCCAGCACGCCGCCGGCGGAACCGGGCAGCACGCCGTCCCAGCGGTGCAGGCGCAGCCACTCCAGCCCGGCGCTGGCCGCCAGCAGCAGCGCCAGGCCGGCCCACAGCGCCCAGCGCGAGGCCGTGAGGCACGCCCAGGGCCAGCGGGGAGCCGGCGCGGCGGGCGCGGGCTCGGCATCGGCGTGCAGCCAGCGCAGTATGCCGGCTACCCAGGCGCGCAGCGCCACCGCCACGCACCACCAGGCCGAAAAGCCCAGCAGCACATAAGCCAGGTCGGCCAGCCAGGCGCCCAGCTTGCCGGCCCAGTTGTGCACCGGGCCGCCAGCGCCGGAGGTGGACCAGGCCGCGTCCAGCGGCGAATAACTGAGCAGCGCCATCGCCACGAAGATGATCAGCGCCAGACCCAGCACCAGCGCGACTTCCTGCGCGAACCGGCCGATGCCCGAGCGCGCCGCCGGATCGCCGGCGCGGTCATTGAAGGTGTTGAGTGGATAGGCCATGGATAAAACTACAGTAGCGCAAGCTTACCGCATGTTGCCGGCGTTGTGAGTAACGCCTTGTTTGGGGCGGGATCAGCTGAGGGTGCTGAGCGGATGCTTGATCAGGATCGAGCCGTTTTCTTGCGTCTGGATGAGGCCGTTTTCTTCCAGCTCCTTCATGACGCGGCTGACCATTTCGCGCGAGGCGCCGATCATCTTGGCAATGTCTTGGCGCGAGATTTTTTTCTGGATCACCATTTCGCCCGCACCGGCGTCCGCCGCGAACTCCAGCAGGGCCCGCGCCACGCGGCCGTAGACGTCCATCAAGGCCAGCGTTTCGATCCTGCGCGAGGCGTGGCGCAGGCGTTGCACCAGGCTGCGCATCACCGCGTAGGCCATGGAGGGGTTTTCCCGCAAGCAGTGCGCGAACTCCTCGGACCCCAGCATGAGCACGTCGGTCTGCGTCTCGGCGCGCACGGTGGCCGAATGCGGCTCGCTGTCGATCAGGCTCATCTCTCCGGCATGATGGCCTGGCTCCAACACGGCCAGAATCACCTCGCGTCCTCGGCTGTTGGTGGAGATCACGCGCGCGCGGCCGTTCAGCAAGATGAACAGCGCATTGCTGGTCTTGCCCTGCTCGACGATGGTCTCGCCGCGCTTGAATCGGCGCTTGACCACCGCCTTGCCCACCGCCGTCAGTTGAACATCGTTCAACATGGCGAAAAGGGGCACTCGGCGCATCAGTTCTAAGTTCGACAGCATGGTCATAGGCAATAATCTAACATTTTTTAACGTTTATTTCATCGAATAGGGATGCTCTCGATAGGGCGAATCTCCGTGCCGCTCGGGATATCAGGCGTTGATTTTCATGCTTGGAATTCCTGAGGGTGACTTGCGTCGAGGCTCCCTGAGCGTAATTTTCATACCCCCATGAGCAACCACAAGCACGCCAAAGTCCTGATCCTGGGCTCCGGCCCCGCCGGCTACACCGCCGCCGTGTACGCCGCCCGCGCCAACCTCCAGCCGCTGCTGATCACCGGCCTGGCGCAGGGCGGTCAGTTGATGACTACCACCGAAGTGGACAACTGGCCCGCCGACGCCGCGGGCGTGCAAGGCCCCGACCTGATGCAGCGCTTTCTGGCCCACGCCGAGCGCTTTGCCACCGAGATCGTGTTCGATCACATCCACGCCGCCGACCTGTCACGGCGGCCGTTCGTTCTGACCGGCGACAACGGCGCCTACACCTGCGACAGCCTGATCATCGCCACCGGCGCGTCGGCCAAGTACCTGGGCTTGCCGTCGGAGCAGGCCTTCATGAGCCGCGGCGTGTCGGCCTGCGCCACCTGCGACGGTTTTTTCTACCGCGATCAGGACGTCTGCGTGATCGGCGGCGGCAATGCCGCCGTGGAAGAAGCGCTGTACCTGGCCAACATCGCCCGCAAGGTGACGCTGGTGCACCGCCGCGACAAGTTCCGCGCCGAGCCGATCCTGGTCGACAAGCTCATGGAGCGGGTCGCCGCCGGGAAGATCGAACTGAAAACCCACGCTGTGCTCGATGAAGTGCTGGGCGACGACAGCGGCGTCACCGGCATCCGCATCCGCCGGGTGGACAGCGGCGCCACCGAGGACATCGCCCTGCAGGGCTGCTTCATCGCCATCGGCCACTCGCCCAACTCCGACATCTTCAAGGGCCAGCTCGACATGGAAGGCGGCTACATCAAGACCCAGGCCGGCGCGCAGGGCTTTGCCACCCAGACCAGCGTGCCCGGCGTGTTCGCCGCCGGCGACGTGCAAGACCACATCTACCGCCAGGCCATCACCAGCGCCGGCACCGGCTGCATGGCGGCACTGGACGCGCAGCGTTTCCTGGAGCAGCAGGGTCAGTGACGCGGGTGCTATAATCAAAAGCTTTCCCTGGGGCCACCGCCACCCCTTTGTCCTGGCGAGGTGAGGCCAAGCGAGTCGCGATGCAGGCATCGCGGCGCCAGCAACGGCTGTAAAGACTGGAGTCCAACTCATGGCACGCGTGTGCGAAGTCACGGGCAAGAAGCCCATGGTCGGGAACAACGTTTCCCACGCCAACAACAAAACCAAGCGCCGGTTTCTGCCGAACCTGCAATACCGTCGCTTCTGGGTCGAGAGCGAGAACCGTTGGGTGCGCCTGCGCGTGTCCAGCGCCGCCCTGCGACTGATCGACAAAAATGGCATCGACGCCGTGCTCGCCGACATGCGCGCACGCGGCCAAGCCTAATTCACTCAAGGAGCTGACACATGGCTACCAAAGGCGGACGCGAAAAAATCAAGCTGGAATCCACAGCCGGCACCGGTCACTTCTACACCACCAGCAAGAACAAGAAGACCACGCCGGAAAAGATCTCGATCATGAAGTTCGACCCCAAGGCGCGCAAGCACGTCGAATACAAGGAAGTCAAGCTGAAGTAATTTCAGCGTGACCGACAGGCCCGCTCCCCGCAGCGGGCTTTCTTTTTGGCAAAATTCGTCCGCAGGCTTGATGCCCTGACGGGCGCCGGCCTTGGCGGCCGTTGCGGGATGGGTGGCAGAGTGGTCGATTGCACCGGTCTTGAAAACCGGCAACGGGCAACCGTTCGTGGGTTCGAATCCCACCCCATCCGCCAATGCGAGCATCCAAGAAGCGTTTTAACGGCCCCTTTTGGGGCCGTTTGTCTATGACGGCGTAGCGTCTGAGGTGTCATACCGCGCCGGAGCAGTTCGCCCGCGATGGCCTACGGAATGGCCTATAGGAACAAATCCCCTTAAGCGCCGGGGAGATCTTGTCGATCATGTCGAGGATGGTCTGGAGCTGCAGTCGTTTACCTGCCGTGCCTCCCCCACTTTCTGGGCGGCGCGCCACTGGTGTTTCCGTCAGCCCGACGCGTGCATGACCTAGCGCAGCAGGCGTAAGACACCGTCGATCAGCAGCAGCACCCCGCCAACCGCCACTGCCAGCAAAGAGCCGATCAGCAATACAGCGGCGACTCAGAAAATGACGGCGGCGGCAATCATGATGATTCACTGCAGCACGTTCATTGGTTTGTCAGTTTCCATTCGCTGCTGCGCCAGTCCATCAGTTCTTTAAAGGGCAGGCCGTTCATGTCGATTGGTCTCGGGTGAAGCTGAAGGCCGTTCGGCAATGGGCCTTCAGCTCATTTTTTTGACTACAGGGAGAAGCTGCACGGGAGCGTCGAGGCGGCCAGCTTCGGCCAACCGTTCTCGCGGACGATGGGGAACCTCCAAGGCTGAACGCGCGCGGCCATCGCACGTTCTCGCCAAGTCAAAACACGGGGCGTCAGCGCGCCCGCAGGAATCACCGTTCTTGCCCCGGCAGCCGGGTGACAAACACCTGGCCGCCGGAACCCATCGCCGTTAAAACCTCAACCGCGCAGCAGTGCCTTCAGCGCGTTCTGCAACCGGCGGGCACTGGCTTCGTCGTGCGGGGCGGCCAGCACGGCGGCGGCGTCCTGGCCCCAGGTCTGGGCGGGCGCGGGGTCGTTGCGGCGCGTCAGCAGTTGCAGTTGCAGGGCGCGGCGGGCGTCCAGGTGTTCGGCGGGGGTGGGCGTTTCGGCGGCCATTTCCAGCCGCAGCAGGGCCTCGGCGGGCTTGCCCGCCGCGGCGCCGCCGCCGCCGATGGCCTGCGTCCACGCCGCGCGCACGGCGGGCGTGACGCGGCCCAACTCTTGCACGCTGGGCACCTGGTCGGGCTGGCGCTGCTGCCAGGCGCCGAGCAGTTGCGTCAGGGCTTCGCCGTGCGCCTGCGCGGCCAGTTTGCGCAACTGGGCCTGGGCGTGCTCGACGGCGTCGCGCTGGGCGCGGAAGGCGGCGTCGCCCAGGCGCGGGCCGCGCTCTTCGCGCGGCGGACGGTCGCCGAAACGGCTGCCGCGCGCATCGTCGCGGCGCTCGCCAAAGCGGCCACCGCGTTCACCGCCGGGGCCAGAGCGCGGCGCGCCTGGGCGGCTGCCCGGACGGTCGCCGAACTTGCCGGCGGCGCGGCCAGCCGGCTCGGCTTTTTTGGCACCAGGGCGGTCGTCGCCGCGCATGGCGATGAGGGGCTTGACGGGCTTGGCGGCGGGCGCGGGCGCTGCTGCGGCATCGCCATCTTCGGCGGTGGGCGTTTCGCCGGCGGCGTTTTCAGGCGCTGGCGGCGCGGCATCGGCGGGCGCCGGCGCTTCTTGCGGGGGTTCGGCTGCGGGCGCCGCCGCCGGGGCCTGTCCGCGCGTGGCGGCTTCGAGCTGAGCCATGGCGGCGCGGATCTGCTGCGCGTCGCCAGCGGCGTTGGCCGCTTCCAGCGCCTTGGCGGCTTCGAGCACGGCCTTGTCGTGCGTGCTCATGGCGGCCTGCTGTTTTTCGCGCTCGGCGCTCTTGCGGTTGAAGGCTTCGTCGATCGGCTTGCGGAAGGCGTCCCACAGTTTCTGCTCGTGCTTGCGCTCCAGCGGCACCGCCTGCGCCTCGGCCTGCCAGCGCTGCTGCAGCGCCCGGACGGCGTCGATGCGCAACTGTGGCGCGGCGCCCAGGGTCTCGGCCTCGGCGATCAGCGCCTGGCGGCGCGCGGTGCTTTGCTTTTGGGCGGTTTCCAGCGGCAGCGCGGCGCTGTGGATGGCTTCTTTCCAGCGCGGTTGCAGTTCGGCGAACTGTTTTTCCGACAGGTGGCCGGCATTGCGCCAGCGCTCGGAGAACTGGTGGATCTGGCGGTTGGTGGCTTTCCAGTCCACGCCCTGGCCGCCTTCGACCGCGCCGGCATGGCGCGTGGCCCAGGCCTTGACTTCCTCGATCAGCGCCTCGCGCTGCGAGCGGTGCTCGGCGGCCTCGGCGCGCGTGGTGGCCAGCCATTCATCGACGAATTTGTGGGCGGCGGTGAGGGCGCGGTCGAAGCGCTTCCACAGCGCGTGGTTGGGCGCGCCGCCCTGGTCGGCGGTTTTCCATTCGTCACGCAATTTACGGATGGTTTCTTGCAGCTTGCGACCGCCCATGGCGGGAATCAACTCGTAGCCGGGCGGGAGCGTCGGGGCGGCGGGTTTTTCCTGGGCTTCTTCGGCGGGCGTGCTTTCGGCGACTGCGGCGGGGGCCGCGCCGTCGGCGGCGTCTTCAGGGGCGGCGGGCGGCAGCGCCTCGGCTTCCTCGGCCACGGGGGCCGGCGCGGCGGCCTGTTCCTCGGCGGCGGGCGCTTCGGTCACGGTCACGGCCACGTCGGCGGCGGGCGCGGGCGTTTCGGCCACGGCCTCGGCGGTGGGTGCGGGGGCCTCAGCCACGGCCGTGTCGGGCGCGGGCGCTTCGGCGGCGACGGGCGCGGGCGCCGCATCCGCCGGCTGCGCGGGCGCGCTGGCCGCGCCCTTGATCTTGCGCTTGACCAGCAGCGCCTCGGCGCGTGCGAGCAGTTGCTCGCGCACCTTGTCGGCGCTCCAGCGCTGCCAGCCTTCCAGTTCGCCCGCCGACACCAGGGCGGCGTGCACGCGCGCTTCCAGCGCGTCGTCGATCAGCCGGCCATGGGTCTTGAGCGACTGGCGCAGCGCGTTGGTGGCGCTGTGCGTGTTCTTGGTGTGGCCGGCGGCCACGGCCTGCTCCAGCAGCATCGTGCCGGCTTCGATGGCTTTTTGCGCGGCGGCGCGCTGCTCCGGGTCAACCTTGGGCTTGGCCGGCTTGTCGGCGACGGGGGGCTTGGGTTGAGCCTGCTCGCGCGCGGCGCGCAGTTCGTCGGCCCACACGGGCTGCAGCGGCAGCGCCAGGGCGGCGTCGGCGCGCGCGGCCAGGGCCTGCACCAGCGCGGCCTGGAAGGCGTCCCACACCACGGTGAGCTGGCTTTGCGCCGCTTCGATCTGCGGCGGGTAGCGCAGGTCCACGCTCGGCCACTGCTCGTCGGCGTGCAGTTGCGCCGCCTGGGCCTGCCAGCGGCTCACGTCCTGGTCCAGCCCCGGCTGCTGCGCCTCGGCCTCGGCCAGCGCCTTGGTGGACAGCAGTTCGATGCGCTGGGCCAGCAGCATGGCGGCCTCGCGCTGCACCATCACGCGCTGCTGCAAGTCCTCGACCTTTTCGATGCGGCTGACCAACTGCGCGCGCAGCCCGGCCAGCGGTTCGCGCGACAGCGGCGCGCCGGCCTTGGCGGCGTCGCGCTGCCAAGCCAGGGCGTCGGCGATGTTCAGCCGCGCCGATTGCAGCAGCGCCTGCCCCTTGGTTTCCCATTCGGCGGCCACGGCTTCCTGGCTCTTGGCGCGGCGCAGCTCGTCCAGCCGCTCGCGCAGCGCCTTGGCGGCGCCCTTGTCCTTGGCCGACAGCTCCTTGAAGACCTCCTGCATCTGCTCCGGGCTGGGCTGCGTGGTCAGCCAGTCGCGCACGCGCTGGGCGCGCTCGCCCGAGGTGGCGGCGGAGAACGCGCCCCCCGTCAGCGCGTCGAGCGGATGAGCTTCGGCGGCCTTGGGCGCGGCGGCTTGCGGCTCGGGTTGCGGGTCTTTGGGATCGGTGGAGAAGGGGAACATGAAGAGGCTCTGGCAGAAGGGCGACTGGGGCGCCGACCTGGCGCGCCCGATGGGCGTATTTTCACCCGGATTTGCCGCCATCGAAACTTGTGGTCTTGTACAGAGCGACCCGCCACGGTCCGCCTGCATGGCGGGCAAGGCTGTCACTTATGCTTTGGTGGAATTTTGATTTCGGTTTTTAGTATTGACCGAGCATGAGGACGGCATCTAGAATGGGTCATTCCCCCGAAACGGTGGGAGCCCTGACTGCCGATCCCGGCAAGCCGCAGTGCACCGGACACGAGAGTCCAAAGCAGTAGAGAAAGCGCCCGACCTGTCACGGGCGCGCGCGATGCGGTTCGTGAATGGACTGACAGAACGCGCGGCGTTCCGCCTCCCGGCATGGTGATGTCCCGGCAGGCATTTGGACTCGCGCGCATCTCACAAGGAGTGCTATGACAGCATCTGGATATTTGGCCGCCATTGGCAACGGTCTCAAGACCTTCGCCAGTGACGTGGCCGATGGTTTGTTTGAAATCACGCACAACGGGCTGGCCCTGGTGGGCGTGGTGGTGGTGCTGGCGGCGGCGTTGCTGCTGACCCGGCCCGACCTGCGCGCGCAGGGCGAGGAACGCCTGGCCGCTTGGCTGAGCGCCCGTCAGGTGGCGGTGCTGGGCATCGTGCCCGAGCCGGACGCCGCTTGGCGCGCCACCGCCGCCAACCCCGGCGAGCTGCCGCGCGAGCAGGCCAACGTAACCCAGTGGATCGCCCGCAAGTACCGCGTGGCGCCCGAGCCGGTGGCGGCCCTGGTGGCCGAAGCCTACGAAGTCGGCACGGCCAGCCGCATCGACCCCAAGCTGGTGCTGGCCGTGATGGCGATCGAATCCAGCTTCAACCCGTTCGCCCAGAGTTCCATGGGCGCGCAGGGGCTGATGCAGGTGATGACGCGCGTGCATTCCGACAAATACGAGCATTTCGGCGGCCAGTATGCCGCCTTCGATCCCAAGAGCAACCTGCGCGTGGGCGTGAAGGTGCTGCAGGAGTACATCACCCGCGCCGGCTCGGTCGAGGCCGGGCTGCGGCGCTACGTGGGCGCTGCCAATTTGTCTTCCGATGGCGGCTATGTGGACAAGGTGCTGGCCGAGCACGCCCGGCTGACCCAGGTCGCCAACGGCGGCAGCGCCGCCCCGTCCGACGACAGCGCGACAGCGCTGCGCGCCAACCCGGCGGCGGTTGGCGTGGGCGAGAACGAGGGCGGCGGCAACGCGGCGACGCCATCGCCGCAGGTCAAAGTCGCCGCGCTGAACTGAAAGACCGACGTCGAAACCGCGCGTCGGCTAAACTTGCCGCCGTGCGCGACTGGCGATATAGACGCCCCCGTGTTCTTGCGGCATGCGGGCCGCTGACGTGGGCCACCACGGGGAAGTGCACCGACCGCATCTCTGAATCTGTTTGTCCGAGGCGCCGGGCGTTCAGCCGTTCGCCTGGGCAGCCGCCTTGGCTCGAGGCCCTCACCATCCCGCAGGACTGCCATCCATGTTCAACCGCATCACACATACCATTGCCAACACCGACGCCGACGTCTGGGCCGCCATCCAAGCCGAGCACCAGCGCCAGGAAGACCACATCGAGCTGATTGCCAGCGAGAACTACGCCTCGCCCGCCGTGCTGGCCGCCGCCGGCACGCAGTTGACCAACAAATACGCCGAGGGCTACCCTGGCCGCCGCTACTACGGCGGCTGTGAATACGTGGACGTGGTCGAGCAACTGGCCATCGATCGCGTCAAGCAACTGTTCGGCGCCGAGGCTGCCAACGTGCAGCCGCACTGCGGCGCCAGCGCCAACGAGGCCGTGTTCCTGGCCTTCCTGAAACCCGGCGACACCATCATGGGCATGAGCCTGGCCGAAGGCGGCCACCTCACGCACGGCATGCCGCTGAATATGTCGGGCAAGTGGTTTAATGTGGTCAGCTACGGCCTGAACGCCCAGGAAGCCATCGATTACGACGCCATGGAGCGCAAGGCGCGCGAAACCCGGCCCAAGCTGATCGTGGCCGGCGCCAGCGCCTACAGCCTGGAAATCGACTGGGCGCGCTTTGCCAGGGTGGCCAAGGAAGTGGGCGCTATTTTCATGGTGGATATGGCGCACTACGCAGGCCTGATCGCCGGCGGCCAGTACCCCAACCCGGTGCCGCACGCCGACGTTGTGACCTCCACCACCCACAAGAGCCTGCGCGGTCCGCGCGCGGGCTTCATCCTGATGAAGGCCGCGCACGAAAAAGCCATCAACAGCGCCGTCTTCCCCGGTTTGCAGGGCGGCCCGCTGATGCACGTCATCGCGGCCAAGGCCATTGCCTTCAAGGAGGCGCTGTCGCCCGAATTCAAGCAGTACGTCGCCCAGGTGAAGAAAAACGCCCAGGTGGTGGCCCAGACGCTGACCGAGCGCGGCCTGCGCATCGTCAGCGGCGGCACGCAAAGCCACGTCATGCTGGTGGACCTGCGCGCCAAGGGCATCACCGGCAAGGAAGCCGAAGCCGTGCTGGGCAGCGCCCACATGACGATCAACAAGAACGCCATCCCCAACGACCCGGAAAAACCCATGGTCACCAGTGGCGTGCGCATCGGCACCCCAGCCATGACCACGCGCGGCTTCAAGGAGGACGAAGTCCGCGCCACCGCCCACTTGGTGGCCGACGTGCTGGACAACCCGCGCGACGAAGCCAACCTGGCCGCCGTGCGTGTCAAGGTGGCCGAACTGACCCGACGCTTTCCGGTGTACGGGGGCTGATTCGGTTTCTGGCGGCGGGGGCCGCCGCGTCAAATCAGATCGGCGGCCTCGCGCAGTCTTTGCGCGGTCGCCGGCATGCCGCCACGCTCGAGCGCGGCCGCAAAGTCCTCGGCGGTGGCCTGCGGTTTTTTCCATCGCGCGCGCATGCGCTTGAAGGCAGTGATCACCGTCGGTTCATCAAGCTCCCACTGCGCGATGACGAATTGATCGGGATGAACGATGGCGACGCCGAGCGGGGCCACCACCTCGGCGGGGAAGTCGCGCAGGTTCGCAGTGACGATGCAATCTGCGTGGCCCGCCAGCGCCGCCGCCAGCACATGGACGTCATCCGGGGCTGGCAGCGTCAGTCTTGGGGTTTGTGCTCCCCAGGCGCGCTCGCCAACCTCCCAATCGGGGACAGCTTCGCGCATCCGGTCGCGGCGGTAGTCCAGCCGTCCCTTGAGGTCGGGACGGCGTTGCTCAAGCGATGCAATCCACTCGGATTCGATTTTCCGGGCCCACTTGGCGGCGAAAGCCCGGCACTTGCCAAGCTCATGAGCGCGTCGGCCATCGCCATCGGATGAAGCACGCAGGCATCCAGCAGCGCCGTCTGGCGTGCATCCCCGGCCATGTCAGTAATCGAGCCCCAGTTCGCGCGCGTTTTCGGCCATGCGATCGAGGGCCTGCTCTTGGCGCTTGCGCATCTCGCGGGCGTAGGCGAGCAGATCCTCCACTGCCACCCGCCGATGTGTGCCGACCTTGCGGTGCGGCAGCCGTCCCTGCTCGATTTCCTTGATGACGAAGGGGCGGGAAACGTTGAGGACGTTCGCCGCCTCGACGGTGCTGAACTCCTGCTTGGAGGGCACCAAGGTGACAGGACGCCCATCGCTCATGGCGCCCAGCAACTGACCGATCGGCTTCAAAGCGGCGGGCGGCAACTCAACCGTCGGGTGGCTGCCATCGGTCGTGGTCAGGGTGATGGCCGCGGCGCGTGATTGATCCAACGCTTGCATGATGCAGCGCTGCGCCGCCTGCGCCATCTCGACCTCGCGCGGCGACATGGAGGGGGGCAAGACCTGCTGGATTCGTTCTTGAATGTGGACTGTCATGGGGCGCTCCTGATCTGCGGGCAGAAATGCATTATGTGCAATAAACGCAATAAATGCAACGCCTGGGCCCGCCGCCAGACCCTAACCCAGCGCCTTCGCCAGCCGCGCTACCCCCTCGCGGATTTTGTCTTCGCCCACGGTGGCAAACGACAGGCGCAGGGTGCTGCGATCCGGGCGGGCGCAGAAAAAGGGTGCGCCGGGCACGAAGGCCACGCCTTGTTCGATGGCCTGGCGGGCAAACACGTCGCCGTCGGCCAGCTTGCCGCCCGCGCCGGTCAGCCGCGCCCACACGAACAGGCCACCTTGCGGCGGCACGAAGCTGACGGCCTCGCCCAGTTCGGCGCGCAGCGCGTCGCCCATGGCCCGGGCGCGCGCGCCGTACACCTGCCGCACCCGCGCCAGCGTGGCCGGCATGGCGCCGGAGGCCAGATAGCGCGCGGCGGTGGCTTGCGCGAAGGTGCTGGTGTGGGCGTCGGAAAACTGCTTGCACATGGTGGCCTTGGCCAGCAATGCGGGCGTGGCGATCATCCAGCCCACGCGCAGGCCGGGCGACAGCACCTTGCTCAGGCTGCCGCAGTGCACCAGCCAGTCGCGGCTGCCGGGCACCTCGCGGCTGAGCGCCAGCAGGCTGGGCGGCGGCGGGGCGTCGAAGTACAGATCGCCATACGGGTCGTCCTCGACGATCACGGTCTGGTATTGAACGGCCAGCTCCAGCACGCGCCGGCGGCGCTCCAGGCTCAGCATGGCGCCGCTGGGGTTGCCGAAGGTGGGGATTAGGTAGACGAACTTGGGCCGGTGGGTTTTGATGAGCGCTTCCAGCTCATCGACCCGCACGCCGTCGCCATCGATCGGCGCGCCGACCAGGTCGCCGCCGTACAGGCGAAAGCACTGGATGGTGGCCAGAAAGGTCGGCGCCTCGACGATCACCTTGCTGCCCGGATCGACCAGCGTCTTGCCCAGCAGGTCCAGCGCCTGCTGGCTGCCGGTGGTGACGATGAACTGCTCGGGCGCCACGTCGGGCGCGCCCTTGGCGTGCATGAAGGCGGCCAGTTGCCGGCGCAGCGGCTCGTAGCCCTCGGTGGCGCCGTACTGCAAGGCGCCGCCGGGTTCGTCGGCCAGCGCCTGGCTGACGGCCTGCCGGATGCCGTCGACGTCGAACATCGCGGCGTCCGGAAAGCCGCCCGCGAAGCTGATGATGCCGGGCTTGCCCAGCAGCTTGAACAGCTCGCGGATGGCGGAGGTTTCGACGTTGTCCAGGCGTTGTGCGAAAGGCAGTGACATGAGCGGATCATCCCAGGCGGAAGCGATGGCGCATTGTCGCCAATTCGCGCGCGGCTGCCGCCGATGGCGGCGAACCGTGGAAAATCCACCCACAAGGAAATGCGATGACCCCCGCCCAGATCGACACTTTTTTCGCCACGTTGCAAGCGGCCAATCCGCAGCCGCAAAGCGAGTTGGAATACACCAGCGTGTTTGAGCTGCTGGCCGCCGTGCTGCTGTCGGCGCAGGCCACCGACGTCAGCGTGAACAAGGCCACGCGCAAGCTGTTTCCGCTCGCCAATACACCGCAACGGATCCTGGACTTGGGGCTGGAGCGGCTGGAGGAGCACATCAAGACCATCGGCCTGTACCGCAGCAAGGCCCGGCACTTGATGCAGACCTGCCGCATCCTGCTGGAGCGCCACGGCGGCCAGGTGCCGCGCACGCGCGAGGAACTGGAGGCGCTGCCCGGCGTGGGCCGCAAGACCGCCAACGTGGTGCTGAACGTGGCCTTCGGCGAGCCGACCATGGCCGTCGACACGCACATCCTGCGCGTCAGCAACCGCACCGGCCTGGCGCCCGGCAAAACGCCTTACGAGGTGGAAATGGCGCTGTTGCGGCGCGTGCCCGCCCGCTACATGGAGCACGCGCACCACTGGCTGATTCTGCTGGGCCGCTACGTCTGCCTGGCGCGCAAGCCGCGCTGCTGGCAGTGCCGGGTTGCGGGCTGCTGCGGGTTCAATCCCAAGACACCGACGCCATAATCCACGCCATGAGCGGCAATACTCTCGGCAAACTGTTTGCCGTTACCAATTTCGGCGAATCCCACGGTCCGGCCATCGGCTGCGTGATCGACGGCTGTCCGCCGGGCATGGCCTTGAGCGAGGCCGACATCCAGAGCGACCTGGACCGGCGGCGTCCCGGCACTAGCAAGTTCGTCACCCAGCGCAGCGAAGCCGACCGGGTGGAAATTCTTTCCGGCGTGTTCCAGGGCCGCACCACCGGCACGCCGATCTGCCTGCTGATCCGCAACACCGACCAGCGCAGCCAGGACTACGGCGACATCGCACAGAGCTTCCGTCCCGGCCACGCCGACTACACCTACTGGCGCAAATACGGCCTGCGCGATCCGCGCGGCGGCGGGCGCTCGTCGGCCCGGCTGACCGCCCCCACGGTGGCCGCCGGCGCGGTCGCCAAAAAGTGGCTGCGCGAGCAGTTCGGCACCACGTTTGGCGGCTGCATGACCCACGTGGGCGAACTCGCCATTGGGTTTGAAGGCTGGGAGCACGTGCACGCCAACCCGTTCTTCGCGCCCGTGGCCGACGTCAGCGCCATCGAGGCGCACATGAACGCCTTGCGCAAGCGCGGCGACTCGTGCGGCGCGCGCCTGCGTGTGGTGGCGCGGCACATGCCCGTGGGGCTGGGCGAGCCGATCTACGATCGGCTGGATGCCGACATCGCCCACGCCCTGATGGGCCTCAACGCCGTCAAGGGCGTGGAAATCGGCGACGGGTTCGCCAGCGTGGCGCACCAGGGCAGCCTGCATGGCGACAGCCTATTGCCCGACGGACGGGGCGGGGCGCGCTTTGCCACCAACCATGACGGCGGCGTGCTGGGCGGCATCAGCTCCGGCCAGGATCTGGAGGTCGCCATCGCCATCAAGCCCACCAGTTCGATCCTGGTGCCGCGCGCCTCGCTGAACACGGCGGGCGAGCCGGTGGAAGTCATCACCAAGGGCCGGCACGACCCGTGCGTCGGCATCCGCGCCACCCCCATCGCCGAAGCCCTGCTGGCGCTGGTGGTCATGGACCACGTGCTGCGCGACCGGGGACAGTGCGGCCAGCCGCGCAGCGCGTTGGCTGGCGGGCAGGGCGATTGAAATGCAACGCCTTCCTTCGCTGGGGGAAGGTGCTTTGAAGGGCCGACCGGATCGCTACAAGAAAAGCGGGCGCGGCATCCATTCCCCTCCGAGGAGGGGGGCGCGCAGCGCCGGGGTGGTCACGGCGTCACCTGAAAAACTGAAC
>Ga0123354_10001947_pt1 | contig 26369 bp, 18 predicted proteins | sample TergutLab28metaG_2_FD_97872 | JGI IMG/M metagenome (GOLD analysis project Ga0123354, IMG submission 97872) | Labiotermes labralis P4 segment gut microbial communities from Petit-Saut dam, French Guiana - Lab288 P4 | ecosystem: Host-associated > Arthropoda: Insects > Digestive system > Gut ...
GCACAGGATGGTGGTAGGTTGTCAGCCTTACGCACCGGCCGCCTTTACCCCCAGGAAATACTCCTGGTACTCATTTCTGTTAGAGGCTGAGTCGACCCCAGGGCCATAGTGCGATTGGAAGGATTTTATATCAATGAAAAATTCCAATGACACCAGCTGGGATCGAACCAGCGATCTTCCAATTTGTAGCACAGCACCTTAACCACTGGGCTACTGCAGTCCCCTTGTACCATTTATAGTGAGTTAATTTTAACCATACCTTATAAGCAGGGAAATACAACATGCTTAAAATTAATAAGTTACTGTATTAGGCAATAAGCTTCCATTGCAAATCCACTACATTAATCACTGGAGGAAGCTCATAAATCTACGCCATTGTCTTTCTACAGTGAGAAATTCAGTGAAATAATACTCATATTCCTTACCCCTTGAGTGAGAAACACAAGTCAACAACAATACTGCAGGGTGATTTGAGGTGGGTTCTCACAGGGTCTATTCTGAGGTGTAATATGAAAGCAAGGTGTTTTGCATCCAGCAACATGACAATGAAACTATGACCAAGGGTGCTTGCAAAAAACATTAAACATACCAGTTTGAATAAGCTGCTGATTCAAGAAGTCAGTATTCAAGCAAACATGCTATAAACCAGATATAAAATGACTCAGGGCATTGTACAGTTCAAGCAATCTACTCCCAAAGTCTCAAGGAGGCCTTTCAAGGAGACTTTTTTTAGATTTTGTTTCTCAGAACAGAAAATGAGGTTTGAATATACGTTGTTAAAATGGAGAATATTAATCTGAATTCCTTGGAAAGTGACTGTAATTTGTATGTGTAATAATTTGAAAGAGTATTATTACACTATTGCCAATTTTCATAGTATCACAAATAATAATCAAAACTATATGCTTAGTTAATAAAATTGTTGCTAAAAATAACTTACAGTCCACTGACACACAACTTCTGACAGAGACTAATCATGACTGAATGGTTTCTACTGCCCCAAGATATTGTCTGTCTGATATTTATCACATCTGACCACCTCAGCAAGGTACCCACTCATGAAGGTGGGAAACCATATGGTAGACTATATTAATGCACAACAAAAAATATGTTCAGCAGAGGGGACTATAGACAGGAAAGCTCCAACACAAAAAGTGGTGGTTTTGGAAATATTTGTATAATTTTTGTTCTTGTATTTGAACTTCTTACACAATTTATGACCCTGACTACACAACATGCCTAACCTTAACAATGTACACAGCACCACCATGCCCTTTCTGTGTCTAAAAAATATGGGCACACTCATAACATTTTCACAGAGGGTGATAGTAATGGCAGACTTTTAAAATCACAATCCAAATATACTATTCTTAAAACAACAAAAGGTGGTAACTTTGTATATCACAACTAGCCTTACCTACTCCATTTATGTGCATAAACATTATTGACAGTTTTGTAAAAAAGGGGGGGGGGGCATGTGGAAAACATATCCACCCACCCATCTTCCTGTGACCTAGCATCAATGACTAAACCACCTGCAGAATTTTCATGACATTTAGTACAGGATCATTTAAAAAAAGTTGTTTAGCAGGGGCAAGTTTTGTGAAAATTGGCTCAGTGATGGTCACATGTTATTTGTGGGTGTACAAGAATTTCTACCCAAACTTCCCATATTTCTTGACTGAAATGGGTTAAATTCATTATAAAAGATCTTTACATAATGTCATTTAGCAAGTGTGGTTTTGAAAAAAATCTGTAAAGTGACCCATTCCACACTCATTGTCCAATTTGTGTGTTGTTTGGTGTAAGAGATCTGCACATCATTCTGTCAAGCACTTGTGGGTGTCATGAAAATTGGCAAAGGAAAGGCTATACTAGGCAAAAATAAAATTTCACCAATGTTGTCTATATGTACATGTGTTAAGAACTTGTATATTTTTAAGGTAAAGAGCCCTTGGTAAAATATGCCTACTACATGACAGAGCGAACCACTTGCAATCTCATTAACAATTTATGTTGTTTAACAGTGCTCAAGGCTCATGGATATAAAACACATTAAATATAAACTCTGTGTTGGAATTCATTATTTACTAAGTGGGAAAACTCAATGGGGAATTCCATTACTTTACAGTTACGATAACAGTGTTAAAAATTTACATTTACAGTTGCCAAGGTGTGCCTATTATTAAAATATCCTCAACCATTACAGACAATAGGGTAATTATCTTGGGTTAAAGAGATTATTTCACTTTGTTAAATTCATTCTTTTCTTCCAGAATAAAGGCAGTGAATACTGAACAGATGTCAATATTGTCTTCATTCTGATCAAGTTCAAATTATTCATACTTTCATGCTCTAAGAACACAACTGCACAGTTTTTCATTATTGGTGGCCTCCCATTCATTCTAATGCTCAGTTTACATAATTTATGAGAGAGATATGAAGATGTGCACACAAAATTAAATTACATTTTTAAAATACAATTACCTATATGGCAAGCAATGATAAACTGTCACTAATTTATGCTGCACTATAAAACACAATGGAAATCCCTGACATCAAAATTTGTGCGTCAGCAGCTGCCATTCATATTAAAGTCACAACTGCAAAATCAAACGATGACATCTCTGGCACGTGGAAGTATACATATAAAATAAAATAATTTTATTCTATGAAAGCATGTCGCACACAAACTAATTCACTAATCCATACGTTAACTTCCACCAAAATAATAAAATAATGCAACAATAAGTAAAAAATTTAAAGGATCTATTCTAACATGATGGCCTATAACACTCTTGTAAGTGATGTCATCGTGCTCCTTCAAAGTCCCCTGAGACTGCTGGGTACATACCCTCATCCCCTGCATTCTAGACATAGCCCTAAGAGGCCTAAGAGCCCTGAGAGTCCGCATTGTTTTGAAGGCTTGAATGCCTCCTGCCCCCACCAAGGATGCTACGAAGTTTATAAGGGAGACCTGAAGTAAATAGATGTACAGTTGAGACAGAAATGAAGGGGAAAAAAAGCAGCAAATCACAAACACAACATCCACTACCACCACCACAGCAGGAAAACTTGATGACCTATGTGAAGGACTCAGCAATCATCCCATCATGTATTAAATATGATGTCACGCTTGTGGAGTTCATCCCGTAGCGAACACAATGATGCATCTTCAAAAGTAATGTCAAAGCAGGAGAAGCAAAATGACTGGTATTCTATTTTATATTTTTCAACACTCAACATAACAGTCACACTCAAAGCTACAGGAGTTACAACCATATATTAAGTTAGGTGTGTCATCACTTAAAATGGCGTCCATTATTGTATTCTGCATAAGACTTACTTCTGTGCTGTAACATCAACACATGATATGACAATAGCCAGCTCAAAAATACCATGGCAATGTTTAATTTGACACACAATGAACAGATAGCAGCTACAATTTCCATATTTCATGCAGGCAAATATAAAAGTGCAAAGTCATGTTTTGCCTGAACTCACTGCTCTCTTCTTTTAAGGCTCTAAACTGGAACATTTTTGTTAACATTTAAAACGTCAGTTATGCTTAAAGTATGCCTGAATCATTTCAGCAGTTCAACAAATACAACAGCTTGGTCTGCACATATTCTCAGTACACTAGCCATGTCACAAAATGGCATAAACTTCCTTATACTCATTGTATATTTCACTGTCTTGTCCAAATTATTCTGACTTTCAAATAATTAAGGATGGGCTAAAGAAACACAGCCTGTATTATGAAAAGACTGTGGTAAAATGGGGGTAGAAAGAAACCTCATGATTTAGGGTTTGTAAAATTATTTAACACATATGAAAATACAATGAGTGTGCTATGACTGAAACACAGCCCCAAGCTATGGGGTTTTATACCCTGATATTGCATTGCCACATCTCAAGCAGAACACAAGCACAGACTCTGTCCCACTACAAAACTACTTCTGCTGCACAACTTCTAAAGAACCCCATGAACACATCAATCAAATCAAACAACACAATACTGCACACATACATATATTGCACAGTGTATTGCAGAAGAAGGGCCAATACCTGAAACAGACAGATATACATGGTCACACACCCACATCCCAAAAATACACACACACACACACACACACACACACACACACAGACACTGTACATGGAAAGCATTTTCCACAATGGCTTATTTTTCAGCAGCAACAGGAAATGTCAACAAGTATTTTAGATAGTCACTAAATTCAGTCAGACAGGGAAGAAATGTGCAGTCACAACACTGATGATTCCAAAGATGAATGTAGCAAAACACAGTGAACAAGGAAGATGAGAAGTAGGGATGGATGGGAGAAATAGACTATGTTACAGAGATAAAGATTGACAGTGAGGCAAGCAGGAGACCCACATTAGCCTCAGGGAGAAGGACCACAGTTCCCTAACCTTTCCTGTATCACTCACAGAAAATCAAGCAAGCAGGCAAGCATGTAAAGGATTGACACTTCCAAAACATGTCACAAATGCCAGCTGAAGGTCCACAAAGTAAAACACAGTGAACTCTGTCAATTACAGACAAACATCAGTGTCTCCAGTGGACAAAGGCCACTGTGGAATAGGAAATTTAGAAGTTGTCGTTTCTTGTAGTTGGTTACAAAGTTTCAGCACAGTCTATTAGTCCCACCTGCAAGGGCCAAGCAGTATTCTTCTTGGGCTGCTTAAGTCTTGAAGATGGAAATGACAGGCCATACCAAAACGCTCGTAAGCAACTACCAACCAACACTGCATTACATCCCAGAAGAACAAAGGCCTCAACTACACTGCAGTAAGAGCCTCAAATCTCACGGAAGAATTAATAATAAACTGCTAAGTTGCTTAAGAGTGCTCTACACTATAACTTTCAAAATACCATATATTAAAAAAACTGAGCTTTTGTAAAATGAAATGTCTGTCATATAATTTTGCATTGTCACAATGTACTAAGAACTTATTATGAATTGTAATTAATTAAAACACAATCAAAGTACACATAATAAAAATAAATTTTAGACAAACCAGTTTGTTTCGCTCTGCTACATGTTTTGGCCCTGCAGGGTCATATGTAAGGAGTACAATTAATATGACAAGAAATTACTAGAGTTAAAGAAAACTACATCCCTAAGCCAACTGACTTGTTACACACTAAAAAATGTATGTTTGTATGGCTGTGTATTTACTTCTTATTGATACTATTCCTGCATCAATAATGTTTCCAAAGACAGTACATCCAAATGTATAATCCTTAATACAACACATACCAACCTACTCAGTTATGTATAAAATAGTCCATGGTACATTAACAATGTCCAAACATGGTGGGTACTATCTGGTTATGTACATATTATGAACCATTACAGGCCTTTATTAACTAGTTTGTAAGAAGTCAGCTAACTTAGGGATATAACTGTGTCACAACTTCAGTAATATTCAGTAATGTTCATTGCTCTCCCTTAAGATAGCCTTGAATTGACAAGAGATGTAGGAGAGTAAAAAAAATTTTTTGTCCCAATTTATTTTAGTGTGTGTACTGCACTGAATTTTTAATCCATTCTCAACCTTTCCCTTCACGCAGTTCCACAGATAATTACATACTTGATATGTAAAGCAGTCCCACACAGCAGTCAGTATAATCACTGAAAATAAACAAACTCCGTAATTCGTTGTAGACTACATTCTGATCTCAAACACGATTATTCAATTAATATTTGACAAAGAGTTGGTAGGACAAAAGACCCCGGCTGGTAAGTACTTCATTCTTCTCAACCTTATTCCATATATGTTTACCTCATCAGAGGTACAATTTCTGATAATGTTTCGTTTTCATACAACTTACTTGTTACTTTTCCACTGAGTGCATACAGTTCCACCCCACCCCTGTCCCTGCCTTACAGCATGGTCCACTCTTGTTGCCCCATCCCCGTACTTACTCTCATGCCCTCCCAGCGTGAGACAGCACGCAAGGGTCTCAGAGCGCGAAGGGTCCGCATGGAGCGGAATGCGGGAATATCTGCCGCACCGGCCCAAATAGCCGCAAGGTTAATCAGAGACAGCTACACCATGGAAAAAAGAAGTTAGTCAAACAAAAACATGGTTGATTAATGAAGCAGCATTCAGCACTTGATGCAGCAATCTTCGGTTACTGCAAGAAACACATCTTCTTTCCCTCATTCTAATGACACAAATCTATACACAGCAATTATCAAACTTGTGTGAAATGAATGAACCAAAAACTGCAACATTTATAGCCTGCATATAACAGACATACTCACCTCAAACATAATGACAAGTAATACCAGTAATAACAAATTTGTTATTAACAAAGAACTAATACAAATTTTAAAAGTACAAACAACATTCACACTCCACTGTCTCACTGTGAACACTTTTGATACATGACATCACACACATAGTACCATGCCCCATGTCCCAGTACTCACCTCAGCTGTATGCAAAGTATATAATATGCTTCAACAAACTACAATCTAGGAGAAAATTAATTTTGTAATGTTACATATTATTTTATAGCATCAGAGTGTTTGACAATATATTTAAATATGAAGCAAGTAATTTTACAGACTAATGGCAGTGGAGAACTGTACTCATCATCATATTCATTCCTATTAATTCCTGTAATTACATGTGTTTCTTTGTCACTATTCTAAATAACACCTGGATTCTTCAGGAATAAATCACAATGGCTTAAGTGGGAATTGAATGTCCTTATCTTTTAATTACCATGCATAATTAATGCTCTCTCATGAAACGTATGTGTCTGCTTTCTATTTTGTGTGTTCTGTGATATACATTGTTTCTCCTTATGCATATTACTGTTCTTCCCTCTTATATGCAAATGTAAGGACCAGTGCCACCAGGTGGAAACCCAATTGCAGTAAATAAATATTATATTGTATCGTATATAAACTGCTGTTCAGGAATGAGAAAAGTGTTTGACAGGGGGAGTCACTTGAAATGCAACATGCTTTTATACAATTGTGTGACAGAATAAATGACTGCATATCGTCTTGTGTAAATATCCTTCATAAAACTTTATCTTCTTTTTGAGATGTCAAGGAAATGTAATAATTTTCATGGTCAAACATCCAAGCAGACCACATGACATGCAGCCCGAGAATGGACAGAGCAAACTCCTGAATTTCAGTGACCATTCACCAGTTGATACAGTGGAGTTAATACCCAAACAACAAGAAATGTTTTTGATTCACTGTCTGTGCTGGCCATTGCCATTATTCAAAATACAGCATTGGGTGGTGGCATGCAGCTTTAAATTTGATCCTAGTGAAGGAACTATCATAAACACAGAACAATATATCCAAAGATTCAGGTCTTCTGGGATGTGAGGCTGCGCTGATGGACTGACCCATGAAGAAGAAGGCACATGTTCCTTCAAAGGGTTGGAAACTGCTCACCTAAGGACACAGCAACACATACCAGAAGGCCCGGATTATCTACACAGTGTGAGAACCTGAAATATTGTGACATTAGATCTATTAACATCAGAAAGACAATCAGTCAGAAACCAATTCTGAACAAAACAACAAATTTCATTATGGCTGAAGAGAGACATGTTTAGAAGATATTTCTAATCATCTTATTAATATTAACATATATGTATGTATGCATGTATGTGTATGTGTGTGTGTGTGTGTGTGTCTGTCTGTTGTTGTTGGTGTTGTGTGCATGTGCATGTGTGTCTGTTGTTGTTGTTGTTGTTGTTGTTGTTGTTGTTTGTATGTACATACACACACACACACATTATGAAAGCATTATCAGCAAATAAAGTCAAAACATACAACATTTCAACACTCCAATTTTATAAAGCAACTAACATATGGAAAACTCTTTAAAATACGTTAAAAATACACACGCTCTTGTTGCTCTCTTCTACTCCATTCCTTCATATTTTTACCACATATTTTCCCAAAATTTACATACAACAACCAGGCAAAAGAAAAATTTCAAAGAAAACTGTAACAGAAACTAAATCCATTCAATCACATGACACATGATCAGGCACCATGTTGCAACATTAGTTCCACCTGAGTTAAAAATAGAATTAATGGAATAATTCCTCCCCACCTACACACATCTACCTTGGAATTTATGTCTACATGGCTCTCCCTCTATACAATTCTCTGAACATGGCATTAATATATATGTAGACATGGTTTTTCATGTAAATGTACAAACCATGTATATTTGCATTTATACCATGCTTCATCTTGTAAATAAAGTCCTGAATATATTGGACACATTTTCATTCCTTGATTTAGTTTGGATGAATATTACTATACTCCATCTTGTTCCACTGCAGGGCCTGTCCTATATTAAAGACTTCAAGACTGTTATCATATCAATTAATACATACAATATAAACATTTGCAGTGCAGGGTATAACTTGTTCCACAGTTCTGACAGGTTTTTCCTCGTCCACAGATGACTGCTTGTGCTACTGTACAAGATAGTGATGATGAAATAATGGATTAGGTCCCGGTATGATTTAAATAAAAACAACAAGCACAATCTTATCTCATTGGTGCAAGGTTCTTAACTCATGGGTCATGTCCAAAAATGGGTTGACAAGCTCTTTGAGATGCATCACAATCCTCCTTAATAACATGGAATATCCTCCGAACCAAGCATATCTTTGCATGAGTTGCTCGTTCAAGGTCGACATTCCTCTTAATATACTCATGAGTATTTTAATCTTACACTATTTGTGCAATATTCATGCTTATGCACCACCACATAACAGACTAATTACTAATCATGTTGTAATGTTATTTTGTATAAGTACCTAATTCCAAAAAATATAAGTCATATTTTAATAAACATAATTTACTTACTTAATTTGTACACAACAGTGTGGTAATTACAATGAAACACATTATTAACTCAAAGTAAAGTAAGGACTGCAGAAGTTGCTCCCAAACTTAATTTACAATCCCCCTCCCAAAAATTGACCCCAACAACCATGACTGGTACAATTCCTTGCATGGATAAAAAAAAAGAACTCAATACTTTAGACAAAGAGTTGCATACACTATTAATAATTTTTGTTTTCATTCGTTTATAAGTATATCACAACTGAATCAACGATAAACCATCCACCCTATATGCGACCCTGAGTTTTCATAGCAGTGTACCATGCAATTATCACAGAACTTTAATTACAAGTGTTTGTGTAAATAAAATTACACAGAAGATCATGTGCAACAAGATTACACCTTAGATAATTTAAAGCTTTCATAGTGATGAAATACAATAAAATATTCTCTGGCTATCTGCTGCATCAGATGATTGAATGGTGAGTAAAGCAACATTTAGAAGACACTGATGGTCCTTGAAACTTTAGCTTACTTGCAATTCAACCACCTGATGTGGCTAGTCCAAGAATATTTTATTGAGAATTAGAAGTATGCAACCCCATCTTTTTTCATGTAAGTTGATAAGTTTTATGTACCTTGATATTAAAGTAAAAAAGCAGTAGTTACTACAGTAAAGACATGAACACACAGTAAGTAACACAGTGTCTGTTTAAAGATGAGACTTGAATTACATAAAACTAACCAGAGTTAACCAAAACCCATGCAACAGTACTTACCATGACAATAACAAAATCCAACCAGCACCAAGCATTTGTAAAGTACTTTCTGAACCCAAGAGCAAGCCATTTGATTAACATCTCAATGAAGAAGATGACGGTGAAGATACGATCCATATAATACAAGATGTCCTGTAAAACGGGTCGCTGGGCAAGTAGTACATCTTCAAGAGCCTGAAACAAGTGGATATCAACTTAATGTTCAACTAAACAGAAAGTATGATACTGTCTTCATGAAACCAAAAATTACAATATTGATGTCAGAAATGTGATAATGATGATCTGTTTAATGTTACAACTGGGGTAGGGTCACCAAAAATAAGCATTAATTTTAAAAAATTCTAATTTGAGATAACCTATGGTTACGTGAAGCAAGTATTTACATTTTCGTGGAATGTATTCTGCTGTGGTATATAATATTAAAACTTACTTCCATACTGCAATAAACCATAACAAAATTTCATAATTTTTGTCAATATATGCTACATATTTCAGTCACACTGACCATCCTCAGACATTTAAATACACAACTTTAAAACCCCCCCAAAAAATGTTTTCTTGAAGCCATAAAACATCCTCACACCACACTGTTCCAAATGAAAAAAAAAAAAAACATGCTTCCAGGACATGGGATTTACATGTACCACAATGTGTCTAATCACTTGTGTCTATTTCAGTGCACTGAAGCCAAAATGACATTTCTTTAGAAAATCTTAATTCCTTAAAGCACAACCTCCAGGAATGGTCTCTGATCATCCTTGACTTTGAACAGCTGTTGATACTTTAGATGGGAGCATCCAATGGGTTTAGTTTCATTTGTCCCAGTGACAGCAAAGAACATGATGGCTCACAAAGTGGCCCTTAAAATTAATGAGGGATGTGAATCACTTTGGAGGCCCGCTATTCCTCACTTGTGCAAAGTCAAGTTGAGAGGTACAGCATACTGTAACAACTGTTCTGGATCCAGCAGTTTTTGTTGGATCTGACATCTCTTGCCTGGAATGCCAGTATCTCACATCACCAAAATCCCCTGCAAATTCTTCTATTTTTCATTTTGGTAAATGTTTCTAGCATAGCAACCTCCTGATACATAACTAAATAATGCTCACCAAAGCAAGACTACTGAGTAGAATCATCGTGATTACGGCCGTCTCAAAATACTTGTTCTCAATGAGCTGGTAGGTTTTTTGTCTAAGGTTTGCCCACCCTTGCCAGAAGGGCGAATCATCGTCTCCAGCCAGGAATGGGAAGCGTTTGTAGCATTTGTCAGGGCAACAGTCTGCAGGGTAGTCAGATAACACCACATCTTCTGTGCCTGCATCCAGCACAATGGCATCATCTAAACGACCATCCTCTCCTTCACCATCTTCTTCAAGATCTGAAAACATGTACTTATTTCTACTCCCCAGATTCTCTGTTTTCTTAAATCAGAAATGGATCAGGACATCTTTTTGTTATCATAACACATAGATGCAGTAAGTCCCTGACTTACACATATCCATGGATACATGGATACATAAGTACACGGTTTTATTTAAAAATTTAGGCACTTCAACATCAATAATTATTTTATTGATTATAATCAATAAAATTCAGCAATATACCAACAAATGAAGTGTATTACAATACAAAGTATTTACATTTATAACACTATAATTCCCACATGTTTTCGAACCTTTCTTATAGGTTGAAATATGTCAGAGTTCTTATGTTTTAACTGTAAAAACTTTATATTGTAATATAATGCATATGTTGGCATATTCTTGAATTTTAACAATTACTGCAAGGATATGAATACCATAAAAGCTGTGGTCATCATACCAGGTACACAAGGCTCATATAATATAGTAGTTACAGTATGACACATTTCAACATACATATATGTCATACTAAGTGTTTACAAAGCAATTCTTTACTGTGCAACTTTCATATTTTGGCACTACTTTTTAGCTTTAACTAGCAACTGAAATGAATGTGTATGTCAAAAGAGGTTATCACATTTAAGCACTTTGATTTACATGGTCTTCAATTTACACAGGAACATTCATAACGAAGCAACTGCTTAAGTCAGTTTGGATTCTGAAATGCATAATCACATCATAAGCACACTCACAATAATTCAGCATTAATTTATGCCACAATGCAGGGAAAAAGAGGAAAAACATCTGGCAAACAGTAAAAATCATGCAGATCATCATAATGACATTTTCTCCTGTTACTTCCTCCTTCTTATGTCCAGCTATCTTCCTCAGCCCCCCCTATTCTCTAACATCATCAGCCTGTGTTCTTCCTTCAACATGTGAGACCAAGTCTGACACCTGATAAAAGACATACAAAAGCACAGTTCTGTATATTTTAAATTTTATATTGTTAAGAAAAAAAGGGACTAAAATTCTTGACCAAAGCTAGCAGGCATTCCCAGAACTTTATCTGCTCTTAATTTTGTCACTCATATAATTTTGATTTCTCCGTGTCATTAGCAAGTGGTCCAATTTTGCCAGTACAATGCAGTTCTGATCAAACGATAGTAGGCTGCATAACATCACAGTTTCTACATTTCTACTTCCACTACAGCAGTTGTGAACTTCAGAAGCAGTATAACCACCATCACATTCAATGGGTGAAGGGGGGGGGGGGATGCACCTTATAACTGCTTGCAAAGTTAAACATGTTCTGTACAGGTACTTTCCTGATAACTGAAGGTTAAGAAGGCACAGGTCATCTTACACGTATGGTTTACCTTTTATTTGGGTACATACAAACAATCAACAGCCATGGCAAACACAGTATTTTGTGTGGTAAGAGACAATGCAAGCATACATGTTGCTTGATGCTTTGTTTCTGCTGAAACTGCAGCTATGATTCTGGGCTTTTGGGTTATAAAATTGCACAGTCTGGTATCTAATGATCAACGTTTTGGAGGAATCTGGTACCTCCAATTCCAAGGCAGAAGACGTGTAGGCAGGTGGTTCCTCCCACCCAGACAACACAGTGTCATAACTCATTAGACAAAAAATCTTTGCCACACTCAAAAACTCAAATCTCATATCTGAGGTTATGTTCTGAAATGAACACATTTAGCCTACATTTTCCATTGTGCCTCAGCACACCTATGTTACCAGGTATACTCTTGTAACAACTCAATGCTTATTTTCAGGTATGTCAATCTAATAAAATCTCTCTTCTCAGGTATCTCAAGTGAATAGTAGCTGTTTACTGTGAAACTTTAACAAATAATGAGTTGTGGAAGTGTACGAAACAACCAAGAATAGATTTGCAGATCAGGAAACGCAAGTGGGGATGGCTGGGCCACACACTGCGTAAACCGATTGATGATATAACCAGGCAAGCCCTAGAGTGGAACCCCCAAGGCAAACGGAGTAGAGGGAGGCCGAAGAACACGTGGCGAAGAACGGTGCTTGAAGAGGCCAAAGGAGTAAAAAAGACCTGGGCAGAGATCAAGTGCATTGCCAAGAATAGAGTGCGGTGGAGGAATCTTGTGGATGCCCTATGTTCCGCAGTGGAATGATGGGACTTTTGATTGATTGACTGTGAAACTTAACTTCAAGATTAAAAAAAAAAAAAGTATTTCTCTAGTGAAGGCTCAGAATGGGAAGTGTTAAGATTCCATAAATTAAGCACACACTTCAAATAAACACACACACACACTCACCTCCCTCTTGATCAAGGTCCTCTTTGCTTGCATCTTTCTTCTCCTCTCCATCCATTGTCTCTGCACTTCCCTTGTGACTTTCATCCTTGAATGGACGGTTTTTGTGACTGCCATATGTATTCGTACTGATCATAAAATGAAAATGCAGTTTATTTGAAGCAAAGTGAGACCATGCCACATAATTAACGGCACTATGTTCTAATGCCAACACACCAAATAATTAAGCTGTCCCTTGATTGGCTATGTTTCAATATGTTAGGTGTGACAGCCTACAGCCAGTCACTATACTGATAACACTATCCCAAGAAAATAATAAAATATAGATTTCAAAATGTGAGCAAATGATGACTGTATGTTGCATACATCTCTTTACCTTAAAGTATCCTCCTCTGGCCGATTATGTAGATAGTCACTCTCTATCCGATTGTCTTTGTGGTTTCCTTGGAATGAGTTGCCAATCACCTTTGTGTTATTCATTAATAATTTACTGTCCTTTTTCAATTTGTTTTTCAAATCTCCTTCATGAAATAAAGAAAGAGAAACAAATGATAAAACATGGCATTATAAATCAATGTTGCATTACTGCACTATAGGCATGCCAAAGGAAATCATCAGAGCCAGACAGACGGAGTGGGAGGAAATTTACCCTTTGGCCATTTCCAAAAAGATCAGTCCACTTACTTGCAATACAGTGGAATAGAATCAGACATAAATGATGTCTGGAAGTCAGGAATAGTGTTCGGCAACAGCATATGCACATGCACAGAGTTACCCCCCACCCTGCCAACTTACATGCCTCACCTTCTGATGGCATGAACATACACATTCAAGCATGTGCTCAGCTCATGGTACAAATAAAGACTTACTGGATCAGCCAATTTCTGTACTGTATATGACACTAAACCAACAAAATGCATAAACTTGTTCCTTAGATGTTTCTATTGCAATATCACACTGAATGTTCCTACATGTTTTGATCCACTAGGGACCCTCATCAGGAAGTCAAACTCGAATAATACAGCATAAAACCAAATCAGTCACTTTTGTACAAAGCCAACATGGAATAAAAGTGTCAAATAGTTAAAATGTAGATATTTCTTTGTATAGTTTTGTATAAATATGACGGACTTTGATATACTGGAAGAAACATCTACATCTTAACCATTACAGTATTGTGTGTGTTATAAAAGCCAAAAATATAGTAATAAAAATAAAATAACATATATTGAGACATATTAATATCACTTTATAGTACTTCAATTGACTGAAGAGATATTCTGCATTGTCCAGGTGCTTAGAGCACTAGAGTATGTGAAAGCAAAAGCGGTCTTCCACTATTCATGAAGGTCATGCCCTGTTTTGTGTATTTCCATATTTTTAACCCTTGGAAGCTATCCAATATAGAATATCCCTTTCACTCAACTGAAATAATGTAAAATGATTTTAATATATCTCAATATATAGGACATTATTTTGATTACTATAATGGCCTTTATATACATATTTTTACAGCAACTGATATAGCTTTTAGTTAAAGGAAACAAGTTGCAGAATACATATTGAATCATTGCAAAGTTTAGTTGCAAATGAGTGACTGACTCTCTATTCCTCTCTTTGCCTGTATATCACAATTGGATGTCACACAAACAGATAAAAGAAAGTGGTTCTGTAACGTTATTTACTGAATGTCACAATAAGCTGGCAGTGCATTTATGTGGATATAGCATGACACCCAGTTAATTGCAAATTTAAATGTATTCAGCTCTTTATAAGCCTTCAGTTTCAGAAGTAATGGATCATCAAAACACTGGAATAAAGTATGAATACATAAATGTCAAACTGAAATGAACAGAAAATCCAAACGTACAAGAATTCGTATAAAACAAAGACAGTCTGTTCTCCTAAGCTTAGTGGTTGTTTTCTTACAGAACATCATATTGTAATAACCTGAATGGGAACTGAGAGATTAGAGGGTATTAGGTATGAAACATAACCATGATCATCAGTTTCTCTTTTAAGATCTGTCATGCTGTGGTTAGTTTTAAGTGTTCATAGTCTCATCTTTAAATCATGATTTGAATAAAAACACAAAATGGGAGGAAAACTGTCACACATCAATTCACACTTGTCAGAAAAAAACATGTTCCCTAATAAATCCATCAAGTTAAATTCAATGTACATAACAAAATATAAGTAAAAGTAGAAAAGACTGTCAAGTGTAACACATTCCTACAAAGGATACAAGAAACAAAAAATTCCTCAGTAATGACAGGTTTCTATACAGGGCATAAAACCCAATTTCTCACATGCGAAAGTAAAAATTATCAAGATGTGTTCAATTTTAAATAAAGCTGGCTGTTAAACACTCACCATGAATGGTAAATTCCATGCCATCACCAATAGCCACCTCCAGCTGTGTCTGGTCTTTGGGACTCTTCTTGTCTCGATAAACAATGCCATCAGCCATAACTTCATCTGCTGTGAGGTCAAGATCAGTGTCACGCTCATGGGCATCTGCAGTCACACAACCCCAACCCATGTCAACCCCCCAGTAATCACATGACCAACATCCAGCTTAACAAGATGCAAGTTTTCATGTCAAATTGCATTAAACACGTATATTTAAACATAACTGCACATAATATTTAAAAAAATGCAAGTTGTGAAACAGTATGAATCACGTTATGGCATGCTGTTTCTTAAGCATGCTATATGGAGAACACACGCCTCAGTCACATGTATGGTGGGGATGATAGCACTTGAGGCTTGCCCCTCCTTATTACTGCTGTACTCTCCTCCAACCTGCCAAGGCTGAAGTAACCAGCCTTAAGCATTTTTAAATAGTGATGGTTAAAACATGGTTGTCACTACCCACAAGAGAACTGAAGGGAACTGTAGGGAAGAACACTGAAGGAAGAAGAATACAGCTTCAACAAGAGATCAATCCATGGGATTTCTTTATGTAGTCTCATTGTAGCATTTTGTAGTACAGTAACATGCAATGATGTTTTAGTGAGTTAAGTGTAGTACTTGCTCTTTACCTCCAAAACCAGAGCAACTCTCCACTTAGCCAATTAGTCATGGTGGCAACAACTGTCACCACACCAGTTAATCATACAATTAAACTGTTATTCACAGAATATAAATATATTAATCTACTGTTATGATGACTAGATATACAACAGTTAACAACCAACCACTTAAAAGCGGCAGTGGTAAACTTACATGCCACCTGTTGTAACACCAAAACACTCAACAATGGCAGTATTAATCTTAAATAACACCTGATGTAATAGTAAAACACTGAATATTCTGCCCAGACATCATACTGCTTAGTTTCAACTGGTTCTCAGTATAAATTCTAACTCTCTGGAATATCAACATAAAACTAATTTAGATATGCATGCGCTTTCTGTGAGGTGAAAACCAAACTTGTATGTTATTTACAGCAACTTCACCATTTAAACCACTTATTCCCTTATGATTTACTTCATGGCACTGTCACTAGCTTGTATTATATAGCAACAAATGGTGGTGGTGGTGGTGGTGGTGGTGGTATTTAATCATCCAGGAATGGGGGACTTTAAATCTTTTTTAATGGGGGTGACAGCCACATTTTAACACATGGTTTCAGTATTAGGACTGAAGAACATGCGATGCTCAGCCATGAGTATCACACACATGCACTGTTGCAGTAAGACAATGCACAGGACAGGAAGGTTCACAGTGTTTTGGAAGAATCTGCTACATGCATCTTCAGGGTAGCAAAATAGCAATATTATTTTTAATTTTATTCTTCCAGCATGAAGATGGTGCAACAGGTTTCTCCAAAACAATGGCAAACAGCTACCAAACAACATGGAATCACACCCAAAAAAACACTCTTCATGTGTAATACAGAGTCGCAAGGCTGACTACAATCTCCGTGTGCACAGCATGACTACAGTACATATTCTAAACTGGATTTTTATACATGTATATGGTGATGTTTAGCTTTAGAATGAGTCTGATATTTATATACACTAACTGACATGAACTAGAAGTGAAATGTGAGAATACAGAATGCAACTATCTACTAAACACAGAAAACAAATTTGTTGTAAAATGTGAACAACAAGAGCATATATCCATCAGGGTACCGCTGAAGATAGCAAACAGTTTCACAGTTGAACTGAAGTAAACAGAGTACATAAAAGGCAGAAAACAAGAGATGTGTTACACTGATTCATTACATTACCATGTACCTTACACATTAAATATGTAAAAACTCCACAATGGTACACATACCAGCTCTTATTATGTGAATGGGCTGAAAAGTTTTGCCTCCTCTGTCATACTTTTTACTAGAGCAATTAAAACTGGATAATACAGTAAGTCACATGATATCTCCCCTCCATCATACATAACCTTGAAACCACAGCTATCTATTACTCCCGTTCAGTGCCAGTAGAAACGGAAGGCTGTGAGGACATGCAGGTTCAAACGATGTGCCATTATCAAGTTCTTGACTGCGGAAAAAATTCCTCTCACATTTGTTGTCATAAACAGGCAGTGTATGGGGATAAATGTGTTGATATAAGCACAGTTAGATGGTGGGTATGGCAGTTTAAGCAAGAAGAAGTGGGGGAAGCAAGTTTGTGTGACATAGCAAGGCTGGTGAGGCCAGTGACTGTAACAGACAAGTCTCATCAAGAGCAACATGAAAAATAATTACTACTGAAACTGGAGGAGATTAGGTGGAAAAGTGATTATGCACAATTGTCAATGACAGTTAAAGGTGAATTAATTTTTTTTGTTTCACTTAAATATCTCCTATCCTTCATTTTTTATTTTGCTGGAGGCATAACTTTTCAGCCCACCTTCATATAATAAATGTCATATACAGTTTGATTAATAAAGATCATCATGAGGAAGACTTCCATGATTCAACAAGTGACACTGCCAAAGCTACACTTGATAACACACAACAGGATAAAATGAGTACAGTATACATCTTATGAGTGCACATGCAGTGAGTGTATGCGCGCGTGTATGGTGTATGTTGTATGGCAATTACTGTAGGTATTTTATCCTGTTGTGAATATGTATCAACTAGTGACAGTGTCAATTTCTGACCCATATATGTCTTTCTAATGATGCTCTCTATTGACTGAAACATGAATGAGATTCATTAAATGATATTACAAACTTGCACGTGTAAGGTAATGGCACTTTTTTCTCCACAAACAGCAAGTTACATTTGCAAAATTTCCACAGCCACAAGAAACTATATTCCACTTACATCATATGTACATAGAATGACAGCCTGGCAAATCACAGGCACTGAAATGCAGTGGCCAGTGATCTCAAAATTAAAAATAAAATTTCCACTGTATTGTCATATTTCTTTTTATGTCTTTTTATGAGATTTCTCTAAATTTCTGGACAGCTTTTCTTTATTATCGCTTTGAAATGCTGTTACTGCTATTGCTTACATTATTCAGTCATCTTCTATTAGTTTTACATATCACAGTAGTGTTTCAGGACAGCTCAGTTTGTTTACTGATTAGGCTACAGGCTGAACTCAGGATGCAGTCTAATTCCTGGCAGGGGCAACAGATTTTTCTCTTCTCCAAAATGCCCAGACTGACTCAACCGTTCCCCCCACTCCTACTCAACATGTGCCAGGGATTTTTTCCCTGGGGTTACAGAAGCCAAGGCACAACGTGACCACTCACCTGCAGCTAATGTTCACATTAAGAATGAATAGAGTTATAATTCTACTGCCCCTATTTGTGAGCATGGTGTGAACAGGGACAATTTTATTAGCAGTACCTAAATGCTTGTCCATTGCAGAATTTAGATTCTGGCACAGAATGCAATGTACAGCTTGTCACGCATAACCTATGTAGGTACTGCTGGATAAAATTTTCTCAGATTTGCAACCACTTGACGAGGATATCAGCCTGAGAAGAGTTTGTTGAATTCTGTCACTGTGAAAGCTTCACGACACACAGATTATATGTTGTCATAACCATGTTACCCAAACTACTGTTATCTGAACCAAGAATCACTCAGAATCTGAGATTAGCTAAGACTCTAATGTAAAGGAACTGCCATCCATTCATTATCACTCAGCTGGCTCAATGGTGGACCACTAGCCCATTTAGCAGGAAATCCTGAGTCTGACTCATGGTTTTGTATAGCATCTGTTCATATGTTACTAAGTTAACAACCCTTTAATAGTGTGTCCTGTTACTAGAAAATTTCAACATTACTTTGCTAAAAAAAATGCAAAATACTTTAGGTAAGAAAAAACAACTAAACATAACTACAAAGTCTGTTTCTTAAGTGCATAAATAGTTACCAAGATTGAAGTGAATTCCTGCATGTCACACATTCAATCAATCAAACCAAGTATTTGACAGATGTCTGGAATTTTTAAATAGTACAATGACTACGTCTAGAATAGGAAAAGCTGTCAGTTCAGCAGGAGGTACTGTTTCACTTTGAAGTGTTCCACATGAATGTGAAATGACTAATATGTTAAATAACAAAAATACAACACATGTCACATGCTGCAGAGTCACTGACACATTAGGCTATTTGTACATTCTTCACATACTGACTGAAGAAGCCACCACTGTAATAACAGAACACATTCTACCAAGAGACATGACGTTCTCACAGCGGTGTTACATAGGATTTAGGGCTTCTGGGATGTGAGACAGCATGACACCCCACATGACAAGAATCCTCAAAATATGGCCCATTTTACACGTGTAAAATAAGCAGCTAATGTACAGAGTGGTGTAAAACGCCAAGATGCAGTTTCAATGCCAGAGATTTTGCTGTTTTCCTTGATTGTGTTAAAGTAACAAATAAGTTTGAAAAAAGGATGGAATAAACAAAAAACATACACCTGTGTGGGTGTGTGTGTGTGTGTGTGTGTGTGTGCAGGTGAAAAAACTACATTCACCTAAAAGTGTGAACCAACATTGAGCAGCACATTCACGCACGCACGCACAAGGACAAGCAATCTGATTGGATATAAACCTTCTTTCCAACTGGAGGAGGGTCCCTCACCTGGCGTCTGATCGGATATCTGATTGGTTAATTTGGCGCGCAACATTTTTGCCACATTTAGTGCACTACGTTTAATCCAGTTAAAGAATCGTGAGAAACGATCGAACGCCTCGGCAATCTTGTTGGTTTCGTTGTCAGCTGTTGGTGCCGACAGACTCGATGAACCAAAGTTGCTGAGCAGAAGAGCCAAGAACAGATTCAGTACCTGAAATGTACATCAACAACTGACACTATATCCACTAACAGCACTATATGCATTCCTGTGATTTAGTAAACATTGTTAAATATGTAGAAATAAAAGAAAACATATGCACTGTTATGAAAATTTATAAACGCATGCCAACTTCAAGATTAAGTAAAACTGTACAAATAATGCTAAGCCAAGAGGTTGGGAGTAACTTTGCCTTTTAGACCCAACTGATTATGTCTTAAAATATTAGCCTGAAGATAGGGGTCAATACTGTTCAGAAAAGTGTTTTTGTTTTACTGTTCATTATTTTTATTACTTTCATTAATTCTACAACAGACAGGAGAAAAAGTCCAAGGAGCCAACAATCTTAAATGAGTTTTACTGTTTGAAACATCTCTAAAAGATGCAATTCACTGTTTAAACAGGCATCTAACAACCTGAAATATGGCCCTCTGTACTACACAAGATATTCATAGGATTCATGGACAACCAAATTATAGTCACGGTACATAATGTTACATGCAATGTGTGAAATCAAACAACATGAAAAATTCCTTGGCATTATGTGGAACTTAAAACACAATGCACATAATCTGCCCTAACACTTTCTTTGATAAAAATGCGTTTCTTTACCTGGACATACACGTATTAAATCATTACAGTTTCTTCACTAGTGCCTCTCAAATGGTTCAAAACAAATATATCTAGGTAAAACAAACAAATATTCATCCAGAAAAAGTGGAAGTGTAATTATCAACATTTGTACTGACAGCTGGAACATATAGAGAGATTAAAGATTGTGTAGAATTATCAAAAATGTCAGGCATTGTGTGAAATATCATCTGTTTCGTACACTACATTGGCACTCTGTACAATACGACCTATTTAAGTGAAGCCGACCTAGATATATCAATCCTCTAAGCTTATGTAACCTAACCTGTCTCTAAACTAACCTACCTAAACAATCATATTTGGATAAATATTGCTGTTTCCAGATCAACATGACTGTAGCAAATAACAATGCTTTGTTCACTCTTCTAACAACAAAGTACACTGTCTTATTTACTGTATTGTCTTATCACTCCTTACAGATAAAAGCAGAAGTAGTCTGTAATTCACACATTTGTGTTTGATTACTATTCTTCTGACTCCTATTATGACCCTTCCTAACTCTCTTGATATTTTATACAATACTTATAAACAATGATGAATACAACAAGTAAAGGCAACACAATCCCTGTACAGACCTGGACAGGCCCTGAGGGTTCCAGGAGGTTCAGGCTCTCACATTTCAAGACAATTGGCACATGAAGCCCTACACACCGGCCGCCTTACCCCCCAGGAAATATTCCTGGTACTCATTTCTGTCAGAGGCTAAGTCAACCCCAGGGTCAGAGTGCAGCTGGAAGGATGATGTCAAGGAAAACTCCAAAGACACCATCGGGAATCGAACCCGTGACCTTCCGGCATGTAGCACAGTGCCCCAACCAACTGTGCCACCAAATGCCCTGAATATGACAAGTACAATACATATTATCAAAACCCATAAATTTTATAACTCACGTCAATTGTCAGGCAGTATATGGAATGTTCAAAAATTCTGTTTAACAATGAATATAGTGCCTAGCAATAAACACTCTGCCTGCAACATACAGAACTGCACTCTTAAACCTGTCTAAATGATAAAATGGAATACAAAAATCATACATCACAACAATTCAAAACTGAAGGCAGTGATACTCACAACCAAATTCCCGATGACCACAGTAGCCAAGAAGAATGGTATACAAGACCAATCCCCAACAAGCATACAATCCCACATGGATTCAATCCACTCTCCACACAACACTCGGAATACAATCATAAATGAATGCATGAAATCTGTGAAGTTCCATCTTGGTATTTCTTTGTCTGGGAAACGTTCCACATTGTCTGCCAAAGAAAAGCCACAATTTAATGCATTACTTTCTCCATTCTTTTCCCACAGTTCTGTGGCCCAACATGGGCCATGGCCTCCTCATTCTTGAGGTTTCTATATAAATCACAACAATACACCACAGTCAGTAGGTCTCCTCTGGATGAGTGATCAGTGGTGCAAAGACCTCTATCCGACAACACACAACACTTGCAACAGAAAAACATCCATGCCCCCAGCGGGATTGGAACCTCGATCACAGCAAGTGAGCAGCTGCAGACCTATCCCTTACATCATGTGGCCACTGGGACCAGCTATTTGCCATATGCAAATATAAATTCATTTTGCTTTCCACTGTTCATAACCCACATGAGTTAATATGCCAAACACCATTCTACAGTGGATCACAAAGGTTAAACTAAAAAAATGCAATTCTGAAATATCAAAATGGTTTGGACAAAATACAAAAATGGAAAAGAGAAAACATCTCCATCTCCAATTATAAACCCATAATTTTGTTGCTTCCATCACAGCAGTGACTTTGAAGTTACAGTGACACCGTGCAGTCTGGTAGTGTGTACCAATGCCCCAAATGAATCTGTTTTTTCCACCGTCATGGTAGAAGAATGAAGGCAGCAGATTCCTTCAATATGCTGGTATTTGTCTACCAAACTGCATGGCACCACAACTTACAAAAGAGTCATCTTCATATAAAGGACAGATTTGTGCCGAACTGTTTATTCATTATAAGAGAACAATAAAGAAGAGCTATGAAATAATTTCAGCATGCACTCTCAATGAAATAAAATTCAGGATACGCAGAATGTTCATCTTTGTAAAAAGTGTTCATGGCAGCACTACATTTGGACACAATCAGGATGATCTTTAGGCATAATTATAACATTTGCACAACCAGAATAACAGTCATGCATAATTAGGATAACATCTGGACACAATTAGGATAACATTTAGGCACAATTATTATAACATTTGGACAATCAGAATAACCTTAAGGCATAATTAGGACACAATCAGGATAAAATTTAGGCATAATGTTTGGGTAATCAATAAAACATTTAGAAAAAAATTAGGATAATGTTTGGTCATAACCAGGTTAAAATTTAGGTATAATTGGGATAATGTTTGGACATAATCAAGATAATATTCAGATCCAGCTGTTCAAGTTCTAATTTTATATTTTAGTGAATACAGTAAAACTCTTGAACACAAAAAGGTGAAAGCACAATTGTTTTGGGAGTGCATGTGAGCCATACCAGTTGGGTTTGGCTCAAGGCCGTCTCCAGGCAGAAGCCTGTTCACTTGAACTTTCATCTCCAACCTTTGGTTACCTAGCGGCAATTGGCTGCCGTGAGTGGGCTAAGGGGGTGAGGGGGGTGTGTTGGGTGAGCTTTGCTCAGGGCTTGTGTGGTCCGAGAACTTTCTCTCGTGATCCAGCTCTCGTGGAAGAAAGGTTGACTGGCGAGGAGCGATCTGCCTGACCCAGCGGTCTACTGCATGCGGCGCAACGTTTTGGCATGACTGCATACTTCGTGATTCGGTCCTGGTTCTTCACTTTGCCAAACTGAAGTTTTGGCGGTGGGGCAGGTCATGCCCAGTGTCGCGCTGGCGGCCGGGGGTGCTCGGTAGAGGTAATGGCTTCATGCCATATATTTCCACGTCGGTTTATGACATGAATAATGTAAACGTGCTTCTAGTGTTATGTATAGGTCTCAAGAGTAACACTGTGTAAATAAATATAGTAGAGAATAAGTTTGTATCACTCTCAGGTTTATTACTGTTTTGTACGTAACTCTGTGACCTCTGTTCAGTGATACGAGTTGCTGCACGTGTTTAGCTATCGCTGTGGGGCCGAAGTTTGCCACATGCTAATCTGACTGGGCAGACTAGGCTAGTGCGGGTCTGTTATGAAGTGTGACCTCCGGGCCAAGTTCTTAGGCAGCCTCCACAAGATTGCTGCCATGCCTTCAGACTCACCACTGTGGGTAATGCTCAGTCTCAAAGTGGGCCAGATTGTGGCAATGGTAGATATGGGTGCCCAGTTTTCATGCATTCGATCTGACGTCATAGAATATCTGTACCTGGCCAACAAGTCGTGTAAATTTTGTTCTTGTTCTGTTTCGTGCACCTTGGCTGACAGGATGCGCTATAAGGTCACTAATGCTGTTAGGCTTCATCTGAAGCTGTTAAAGTTCGCGTGGGACCACGAGTTCAAGATTTTGGATGGCGGCCTGTTCCCTGTCTTTCTGGGGTTAGATTTTTTGACCTGGACCCAGATGGTTATTGACGTGTCCTCTAAGAGGTTTAGTTTCCGGTTCCACCCCAGCTGTGTGGGGGATTTTTCCACTTGGGAAAAGGCTCAGACAGGGCATTCATTCCTCCAGAGCCTTACTGATGAGGTTTCTCAGTGGTCCAAGGAAGCGAATGGGCTGTCAATTTTGGCCGAGTTCCTGGCCGTCTTTCCCACAGTCCTCGGTACGGCTGACTGTGCGCCCTATGTTATTGAATTGACCGATTCTATCCCGGTGCATTCAGCGCCCTATAGATGTGCTCCGCCCAAGCTGGTTATCTTTAAGAACATGGTAAATGAATTGTTAACTCAGGGCGTGGTGCGCCCGAGCAAATCACCCTATGCTAGCCCCGCATTTCTTGTGCCCAAGAGTGGGGGGAGTTACCGCATGGAAGTGGACTACTGCAAAGTGAACTCTAAAATTGTCTTTGATTCATACCCCATGCCCACCATCGAAGAAGCTTTGGATCAGTTTGCCAATGCCGCTATCTTTTCGGTGTTAGATCTGAATTCCGCTTACTACCAAATCCCTCTGGCTGCAAACAGCAGGGGCGTTACCGCCTTTTGTACTCCCTTTGGACTGTATGAGTTTAATAAATTGCCGATGGGGATTAGTGTGGGTCCCAGACACTCAGTAGAGTTGTGGATGAACTCTTTGCCGATCTGAAAGGACGTTATGTCTTTAACTTCCTAGATGATTTGGTACTTTATTCTTCCTCACCCGAGGAGCAAGTGACCCACGTGCGGGAAGTCCTGAGCAGACTTCAGAGATCAGGGTTCACCCTGAACCCCGACAAAGTAGTTTTGGGGGCGTCAGAGATCAAGTATCTGGGTCACCTGATCTCTGCAAGGGGGGTTAAGATCCTCCCCGAGAGGGTGACAGCCATACAAGATTACCCGCGCCCTGTCAATCTCAGATCGCTGAGGAGATTCATAGGGATGGTTGGTTTCTATGCCCGATTCATCCCACCTATGGTAGTGTCACTGCTACGTTACATGAGTTGAAAAAGAAGGGAGTGCTTTTCTGTTGGCGGGAGACACATCAGGCGGCGTTCGATTCTTTGAAGCGTGCCTTGTGCGAGGCGCCAGTCCTCCAGCTCCCCAATTATGACAAGGATTTCGTGCTTGCTACCGATGCTAGCGATGCAGCCGTTTCGGCGGTTCTCCATCAAGACGTGAATGGTGCATTGGCCCCAATCGCCTACCACAGCCAAGTTCTAACCCCGGCCGAGCGCAAATATAGCACTTATGAGAAGGAGTGTTTGGCTGTCCTCCTTGGATGTGAAAAGTGCCGATCCTACCTCAAGCACAAAGAGTTTCTCCTGCACTGTGATAACCTTGCCCTCTGCTGGTTGCTTAGGAAAGTTAAGGATGTGGGATGCCCAGGTAGATGGAATTTATGTCTCGCCTCATTTAAGTTCAAGGTCCAACACACCCGTGGCCACGACAATGTGGTAGCCGACTCGCTGTCGCGAATGTTTGGCGATGTCTCTGAAAATAACACGCAAGTGTCGTGTGCTGTTTTGTTAGACTCGTTACCCCTGGTATATTCTTCCCTGGTGGAACACC
>Ga0123354_10001948_pt1 | contig 26368 bp, 9 predicted proteins | sample TergutLab28metaG_2_FD_97872 | JGI IMG/M metagenome (GOLD analysis project Ga0123354, IMG submission 97872) | Labiotermes labralis P4 segment gut microbial communities from Petit-Saut dam, French Guiana - Lab288 P4 | ecosystem: Host-associated > Arthropoda: Insects > Digestive system > Gut ...
CTGTTAGAAATTTTTACCATTTTTTTTCCCTAATAACTTTTTCCACCCCCCCCCCCCCCCCCCCAGTCATTTAATAGTTACCTGCATCAAACGGAAAGCTACAAAGACATTCTCAGTGTCGCCATCTTGGTTTATTACACCCTAAAAAGTATAACATTAATTTACAAGTTTTTTCAAGTTCTTCCCTTCCATATGTATTTTTACGACAAAAATTAAACAGGGCTCATATTAGTCTGGCTTTGCAGGTTTGTGCCTTCTCCATGTTGTCGTAAATGACTATAGGAAATTTAAAATGTGGGAACGCATCCAGACACTCGAGACAGAACCACCAGTTAACATGCCTACTTATCTAAAGTAACTTATATATCTTAGTAAATAACTAACTGGATATTTTAATGGGTATCTAATGCAGTTAGTAATTAAGTATATAAGTGGAAATACGTACACAAGTACTTGAAGCAGAAAGAAATATTAAAGCAAATTTAACAAGGTTCTCGTTACATAAGTGACTTTAAATGTTAAAACAAATCCCTGAAGGACGAATCAAGGAAATAAAAGAAAATAAATAATCAGATGAAAGAAACAGACAAATTAAAAAAAGTGTTACTAAATAAAGAACTAAGCAAGTAACCAACCAAACAACTAAACGAAGCGGTATGACCAAATAATTAGACGACATAGCACACATCAATTTACAGCAAAATAGCTAAGGTAACCAAACGTCTTGAGAGTCTGAGAGAATTATATTCCTACCCCTTCTCTGAGTAGGTTTTACCTTCTTATTGAGGTCTGAGTTTTAGTTGTCTAGATATACAATTAAGTCTCTGAGAAGTTTAAATTACAGTGAAAGAAACTTTGACACTGACGAAAGTGAGCGGTCTTTCGAAACAGTGCTTCGACAGCATTTCTGAAAACACTGGACCCCCGAAATACCATCAGAAATTCTACATCATTTGCAGATACATTACGGTGTTTAACAGTAAATTTGTAATACGTTAAATAAAAATGTATTGGATAGTATGTGATTCTTACTAATGAAAAAAATTACGTAACAAACACGAGAAGGTGGAGAAAATGAACAATTCATCACACTTTTTAAGATTACAGTAGTTATGTTTAAATGGCTATTTCGGCACCGTTTTTCTTCCAAATTAATTTCTCAAACTCTATTAAATATCAGTAAGATAAACCTATAATGTTAGATGAAGCTACAGCGAAAACGTGTGTTGCAAGAGTTTTTAACTTATCTAAATTTTCAGCAAACTTTACTGAAGTGACACTTAATAAAAATGGGATGGTAGACAATTTTGTCTGGATACTGCTGACAGAGTTTCCTTTGTGGGTTACATTACTGCTCTATCGGTGGGCCTACATCGAACTACGTACAGTCGAATAGTGCATAATTAATTCAATGTAATGATGGTCTCATTGAGGCACGTAACATCCTGGAATCTACGTGTAGAAGCCAAGTCAAATCACACGGAACCTTATTTATTACAGGCGAATGTTTCTGTGAGATTCGAATCTAAATCTTCTCGAATGCGAGTGTAGAGCGTCACAGCTACGTAACCTGCTAGGTAGGTTTGTTAGGCGTCTTAAGAATTTATGTTTTATAAGTTTTAGTTTTTACTCGAATGTATGAAACTCCAGGCCAACTAACTGCATTTCATTTTAATTAAATGTAAGACACTGAAACTCTTAATCCAACTTCGTGATTAAATTAGATGATTTTCTTTGAGTTAAAAATTACCAGCGGTTACTACTAATGGCGACATAGCGTGTAATGTTGTTATTCACGATAACTGAAATTAAAGTTCAATTAAAAACGGGGGAAGATGGTCAGCAGATCATACCTACATCTTGGCAGTTTCATTTTGTGTATTGTGTAACGTAGTATTTCAACTCTTAAGCTGTTAATTCATGTATTTTTGTGGTGCAAGATGGCGGCCTTCAGCCAAAACTGAAACGTGTCATATAACATATAGTGAGTGGCATCAAATTTGTAGCTGTGTGTGGCCGGCCATCTCCACCTCCCTTTTCATTAGCATATCACAACGGATGTAATATATACAAATTTTAATTTCAGAGATTCCGTAAAGAAAGACTTCTGTAATTGCATAGAATTAGCAAAGGCATTCTTTATCGCGATTCTCATTAGGAAAGAATTTTAGTATTAGCAAAAGGTAGTTGTTTAAGCAGTTTATTAGTAGAGGGATAAAAGTTTTTCGGTTTCCTTTCAGTGATTCATGGAACACAGACAGTTATGTTAATGGGTCCCTTTCGTCTTCTCCATTGATCGCTATTGGCAGTTTCCGTTGTAAAAGACTTCTAACCTTTGCTGAATTTACATAAAAATTTATCGTCCTAATTACAGTATTCTTGTTTTAAAGCGTCACATTATTGTTTTGGTGTAGAGAGAGAAGATACTTTTGTTGCAGGACCTAATCTTGTGTGGGAGGAAAATATTAAACTGAATCTTCAAAATAAGACGTAAAGTTGTGGAGTAGGATTTATTTAGTTAAAGTTAGGACCAATTGAATGGTCTTATAACATGGCAGTGAGGGTACATTAGACGGCGAGCAAGAAATTTTCTACTCTGTACAGTCATTTCAGTCATTCAGTTCATTACTTTTTCAGTCATTCAGCCAGTCATTCATTCAGTCAGTCAGTCATTCAGTCAATAGTGCAGATAATGTACATTTAAGACACTTATATTGGATTAGAATTTGTTATAATCAGTCATAATAATCTTTGAACATTTGTATTTTGTTACAATTATGAGAACCTTGTTATTTCAGAATTTCTGTCTAAACCAAGCAAACAAGTTTTCTTCCACGAATCAAATTTTCAAATACATTTTTTATAGTGGAACAAATGTTGTGCAACGAGGCTTTACACGCAGAACAAACACTACTTGTTTGCACTGAATAAATCACTGAAATTCACAGAGTGCCTGTGATTTTGTTTCGTACTCACAGAGCGATTTCCCTGCATATTCAGAGAAGATTATTGTCACACTGCTTATAAGAGGAGTTTCTGTTAGTAAAATGACAAAGTTGGTATTTGGTAAAGTCAAATAGTTTTTTACACGGTTTATGGAGCAGTAATGAAAACAAAATCTGTTATGCTTGAAACAAACCTAATACAATGAATTTTGTGTGTCGTATTTATGGTATTTGCATTAGGATTTTCCTAAATATTTGTAACCTACGTATTTTCTTCATGGTGATTATTCAGTAAACTCAAGAGTACAGAAATGTAAAGTTTTGAATATATGGAAATTGGCATTTTGACCTAAAACGTTGAGTGGGTGATTATGCAGAGTGATTACACATAATGCGAAAGATTGAGAGCTTTATTGGTAATTAAGTAGTACACACTCAATTTTAAACCACACCACTGTTGAAGACAATTCAGAAATCGTTTTTCTTATTCTGTACAAGTGCATTATATGCTGCTGTTATGGCCCTGCATAAATCAGGGCGATGTTTCAGCTTGTTCCATATAGATAAGGGGTTTATATAGCGTAATATGTTGGAGTTGCGCTTAATGTCCCAGCTACTTCAAGACAAACACAATGTTGCTTTACAGTTTGACAGAGTGCCACCACACCTCCACATTGACATGATTAGACAGTTGTCGATATTTCTGCCGAGACGTCTCCCCTTCCTAGGTGTCTAATCTCGTGATCTGTCCACCGTCAAATTTATTCTGTGGCACTTTGAGCAAGATGTGTTTAATGCTCCTCCAGTGCTTATAACTCTGAACAACTTGATGGAACGATGGCGACTATCGACTTCAAACATTGAACAACGAATATTGCAGCTTATCTGGCATGTTGTTGAGTATCTTCTTAATGCGTGCAGGAAGCAAACGCAGCAGATATTGAACAGCCTAGAGTGTTATGAAAATTGAGTTACACTGCAGAACGGCGCGCTTTTTAGTTTTGTGTTGTTGTTAACTATCTCGAAAATAATTTTTTTCGTAACTCAATCCTTTGCAATCACCCTGTATATTAAACTGTTTTACAAATTAATATAAGTATATTTCCACAACTAAGGATAATGGACTTATATTTCGGAATGCGGTTACTGAAGCTTGTTGTGCTATCTACTGTACATTTTTCTATTTCAGTATTGTGTGCAATTTTTAAACTGACGTCTTCTTAACAGTTTCCGTTTTCAGGGTTGTTCGTAAATGTTAATTGATACTATTTAATTAATTAAGTTTTACTTGTTATTTATGTGTGTTTTGTTACTTTGTCGCCTGAGGCGTTGTTTCGTTGGTATTCGTTATTTTGCTAGTAAAGTTTGGAATTTCTGTGCTAATTTTCATATTTGGTTTATCGAGAATGTGTTAGTTTTGTGATCGTGTGTTCGAGCCTGTGAAACTGTTAGTGCTGGGTGGTCGCTCTGCAATATAGGTCAGTACACTTTGTATAAAAATTGCGACACGAATTAAATGTTTTTTTTAAATTGTATGTGTTCCATATCCCGGCATTAAGAAATATTTACACTTGTATAGAAAATATACGAAAGAACACCGATAAAATATGCTTTATCACTTATTATAATTCACCTAGACCTTTCGGTCGTTTTTGTGACCACCGTTAGGGTGTTTGACAGGAATACTTGTAAAATGTAACAATTGCTCATATAATATAAGTAAAAACCACTTAATGTTAAAACGAATAATTCAAGCTCTCCATACGTTTGCAAAATATTTGTTTTTAACAACAACGTAAATAATGCCTGTTATTACAATAATATTATCCGATATTTTATTAACATAGGCATAGCTTAAAATATGCTCTGTAACATTAAGCGGTTTTATTGCACAATTTGGACAATTGTTATAGTTTACAACTATTATTGTAAAACACCCTGTTGATGGTCACAAAAGCGACCGAAAAGTGTAGGTGAATTCTAATATATGATAAAGCCCATATTTTCAGTGCGCATTTGTTGATTTAGACCTACTACATAATTGTAAATGGCTTATTAAAGTTAATTTAAATTTGATTTTCTTGTAATTTATGTACACCAGTATACCCAACTTATTACTAAGGACATTCTTTATGCTTTGGTATTAAAAATTTTTGGTAGCTTATCTGAATCATTACTTGTGTTTGTTTCTAAAATAATGAAGGGGTACAAGCACTTACCGATAAATGTCTGTTCCATCTCTCTAAAATATGGTCGTAAGTTTGTATTGGGAGGTGCGTTTCGGTACGTGTTATCGTCTTCGACATCGGGTGTTAGGTTTTATGGAAATCATCGACCTAATATTTCACATTTTGCCAGAAACGTTGTCGGAAGAGTGAGTGGAAATTAAGTAGTGAAATGTTTGGATTAGCGAAGTACTAGAAAGTGAATAATTTAGTAATTAAATATACAATGAAATTTCTGGGAAAGTAATTTGTAATGGTGAAGTACGGTCCAGGCTAAATAAATTTTGTATAATGGGAGGGTGAGAACAATGAACTACGTTGCGCAAATAAGTTATGGGGTTTTATTTTAGCAGGAATACCATAATAAGTTTTAAAACATAAAGTTTACTTATAATGCATTAAAAATAATAAAGTAAAAAATTTTGTATTAATAAATACATATATAATTGAACCGTGGAAGCTGGAATAAGAATATTTTTGTTTTTCAGTTACAGAACAAGGTAAAAATGAATATAGAATTAAAATACGGAATTAGAAATATTGTTTGAAATTTTTTTCGCTTTACAGCGATCGTCTGTTTCCCGTTGTTATTAAGCCAACTAAACTACACTTCTTCTTAGTAATGAAACCCAATAAACGCAAATGCATTTTCATGAACTCTTACACAGTCCGTCAAGTTTCCTGTCGTGTTTTCCCATTGTGTTTTAAAAACAGGAAATTTTTCATTCTGAGTGAATTATAAATATAATTTTTAACTTCATCTCTTGGAAACCCAACAAGAGAAAGACGTAAATATTGAAAGTCCAAGGCAGGCTTTTGTTCTCAGACGAAGAAAACGAACTAAATTCGAAATTGGTGCGGTCCTATTGTGATTTTAATTACCCAGTCAAGAAACAAGTCTTGCTGAACTTTGTGAAACTCTGCATTGTCAAAGTGTTATCATGAAATATGCCAATCACAGATTGTTGGCTGTATGTGTGTAATATGATACATTTTATGATAGAATATATGTGAAGTGTCTTGTGCGGGAATACGGATCACTGGAAACAGCTGAACATATCGTGCATATTCAGTGAAATTATGAATTCCAAATGCCTCTCAAGGCCTACAATGAATAAAAAAGGATGAATGGAAGTTTTACGTGTAGAAACGTAGCTGGAGGTGGGAATTGCCGAAATTTTCTGTTCAGTTTTCGAAGGGAATTTAATCGTAACGGTATGTTGGATATCCAATTCAAGGGTGGTCAAAGCAGGCTTGAGGGACCTCACGTCGATTAGAAAAGCGGTGAAGAATCTCGTGCCCTTTTTTATTGTTTCATGGTTACCAGAAGACCACACACTTTGTAATATATATGAAGTTCAAGTAATGTTGACACATATTATCACCTCCGCGGTCATAAATATTAGAAAGTTATACGATATTACTTTTTTTTAGAATCCGAATTTTTTCTGCAATTATAAATTGTGTGTTCTTTTAAGTAAATATATAGAATAGAGAACTTGAAAAACTAGTGTTTGCTTAGCTATTCTATTTACTCTCTAATTCCATGGAAACAGAAATTACATTACCCCACATGTCTTCGTTCTTCTGAGGTGAAGCGTCGCGTTGTTGCATGATTGCTGCCAGATGTTTGGAGACAACGAGTCGGTCCCATATAAAATGATTGAAAAATTCCCCCGACCATAGCAGGTCGGACCATTACGCTCTCTCGGAATTGCGGGCGCATATCAGCCACTGACGCGTCGCTGTATTCCAGACGAACGAGGATCTTAAATGCACTGCAGCAAAAACCTAAAAACTCTCATTACTCTTTTTACAAGAGTCAACCACTCGTGAACCTAATGCATTGGAGCCGTACTTTTCTCTCTTACTTTAATATCCATTTTCATATTATCCTCCCACCTGCGCCTTGGTCGTTAAAGGGACAATTTTACTGTAGGTGCCACTTGCTCTGCTCTGATAATGGTTTGTGCCTTTTAGTATCCTAACTCGTGCGGATTTACATTAATGTCTATCACGAGAGCCCGGGTTTAATATCATTTTAATGTACTTGGAATTTGTGGTAGGTCAGTTTTCTGTCTATGTAAGTCGTCTCTCTTCCTGCAGTTGTCATTTGTCGTCTGATTCTGGTAAGTTAGTTCCATATTAGAGATAACTACCAACTGCGTTCTCACCCCGACTATTACAGCTAATGTTTATCTTATGTTTATTGTACCGTGTATCATTGTAATAGTTGAAGAATAAAAGACCAACTTGATGTCACTTGCTGTTTTATTTCACTTCTTATGTACTCAACATGTTTCGAACATTAATATATCCATCATCAGGAGCTTGCAACTGTGTTGTTACCACATCCGTCGTTTTGTTCTGGGTTCGTTGTGTGTTGGAGATTTGGTGCGGCTGGGTTTGAGTAGTGTCCGTGTTGCAGGCTGAAGCCGGCTAACTTTTACTTTATGTAGGTTAAGAGGTTAAAAATCTTGAATTGGTACGGTGTTTTGATATTTATTTAAGACGTTCATTGGGAATTAATCGTACACGAGTACTTAAAACAGATGGTAAGACATGTAGTAAATATTTTACTGAAAAAGAAATAACGATCCATTTATTGCAATAGATTTTGTTTTGTAAACTGTATAAACATTGAACAGCAATATTAGCTGGCTGGTCATTAGTAATGGCCATATAATACCTATTTGCCGTAAACCCAAAACAGATCTGTGCCTCATTTAGTAACTAGCAGTGAACCGTGGCAGTTCTGTGTTGTGATATAACTGGGATTATCAGCGTTTATAGACATTATTTACGAACATATTTCTCTAATTCATAGTGTGACATGGAGTACCAGGAAATGCCAATATGTAGTCTTAATATATCTACGTATGACATTTCTCTCCATGGTATATGGATTTATTATCCAAGCGAAATGGTGAAATGCGAAGACCGAAAAATAAGCGATGAAAAGCTACCGTTTGCCATTTGTGAAACTATTTGCGTGATGTGTTTTATGGCAGCACCAGTAGGTTATCCGTAAAAGTACGCAAAGTCACTATATAGTCACTGAATTTATTTTTCTTCATAAATCCATCATTTCGGATTATAGAGTTTTACGTCATTTATATCACACTGTCTGTAACAGAGGTGAGTTTATACAACATTGGTGATTAAAGAATATGTGTGAAGCGTTGATTGAAAAATGCAGAAATGGGGAAAGCGAAGTGATCAGGGGCAAACCTTTTGCAGTACCACTCTGACCATCAAATATTCCACATGGACTGCTCTGGGGTTGAACCTAGACCTACAAGATGACATGCTGGTGAATAAACACATAGTTGGAAGCCAGGTTACAATGTGGGAGAATTTTCTGAAGGAAAAATTTTGGATTGTTTTTCGCTAGAGTACGGAATGCCCAAGCGGGAGCTATGAGTTGAACATTTTATTATATTACTAGCTTAAGCAATATAGTAAGTTAAGTAATTCCTAAAATTTTGTCATCTTTCTGCATGGGCCATAATCTCGCACATAATATCAAAACACTAACATAGTTTATTCTGTTATATGGATGATCATACAATACAACTTCTCTTGTGCAATTTGCAGACGTATTGCATTTCCTCAATATTAGTACTTGTTAAGTAGGTGGGCTGATAAGTTTTGCCTCCACTGTAATATTTTTATTTACATTAGACATATCTGGATAAAACCGGTTCTGTGTAGTCGTATGGTATCTCTGTTCCATCATACATCACCTTGAACACACAGATGCTTATAGTCCTCACCCAGCCCACATCGAAATGGAAGAGTTTTCAGACGTTCGATTCAATGAGCGTGCTGTTATTGAATTCTTAACTGTGGAAAAGTTTCCTATATTTTAAGTTCACCGAAGAATGCAAGCCGTTTATGGTGATCAGTGTGTTGATGTGAGTACAGTAAGACGCTGGATAAGGTAAAGTCTGCAGTGAGGAAATAGCTTAAAAAAGCACAATTTTTTAAGGACAGATTACAAAAGCTAGTACAACGTTGGCGGAAGTATATTGAAGTGCGTGGTGATTTTGTAGAAAAATAATTATGCAGCTTTTGAAAATAATTGATGCAGGCATATTTCTTTTTTATTTAAAAAAATATCCTTTCCAGTTCATTTTTTTATTTAAGTGGAGGCGAAACTTATCAGCCCGTCCTGGTAGATTTCTGAAGAACAGTGAGATATTTAGCAGTCAAAGGGACTTACAGGAGTACTGTAGCAGTCACTGCGTGGTCCCCAATAGAGTCCATCTTTTTTTTTGTTACAAAGTAATACAAAATCGGGGCCATAGAAGACGAGAAAACAATTGACCACAGGGACGCTGTCAGCTTCTCAAATATAGTCTGTTCCACATGTGTATAGTTACAGAAATTAGTCAATGTTAACAAATTAAGAATTATATGTTAGAAATGCAGAGAGAGAGATTTTAGCTTATATTTCGTATTGAAATTGGTCAGTTACTTTAATTCTTATAATCTTTAATTTGTGTCTGTGGAGTTTCCAAGAGCATTTTCTTCAGCCCCACAAAGTTAATTTCCTTCCTGAAAAAATAAAAAGTACCCCATCTTTGTCATTTATTTACAATATTACTTAAAAACAAAGTACAAACAATTACGCAGACGACATAAATCTGTCAAACCACGGTAACAAACTATACGGCCTCACATGAAGAAGACGACTATGAAGTGGCCGTCGTAAACAAACCAGAGATCACAAATACAGAGAAGGAAATTGCTGATCTTCCATATGAAGAAGGTTTCATCAGATATCAGATATTTCTTGACTTCTGAAATAATATAACGAAGAAATTTTTGTAGAAAATGGGAGAACTTTAAGGCAAGATAGATTACAATATGTAGTTCAATTTACTGCTTTTCAGAGACGAAATGCTGATTTCTGTGCCACTGTCTATTTCTGTTATGACAGTGTAGAAAACTGTTCTTGAAGTGTTTCGGAAGGAAGCAGTTCGCTAAGATATATATCGACAAGACGGAATGACGCCACCCTTTATGTTGAAAAAATTCTGTAGCCTGTGTATCGAGATAGACTGACTGACTGCTGCTGAATGGGAATGCTATCATTGAAAGTGTTGAGAGGGTATCAGCTAGCTGATTTGGGGATGAATATCTGCATAAATTAGTGTATAGCTTCTACGGGGTACAAAACTTCGGGGATTTTTTGCCGTAATGGAGCCAAATACACTGAGTTATCCATGCACTTCCAAAATAGGTATTAAAAAAACTTGTATAACAAACACACAACAATCCGCGTATACAACCTAATATTGACGATAGACATAAAACGGGAAACGAAACAAAATTTTTGCCAATTTTGGGGTAATATTTACATGCCACGTATGCTTTCGTCTCTGATATAAATCCATTCATTCCTACCCTCGGTAGTAGATAGGGGTAAATCGTCAGCTTCGAGCCATGACTGCTTTACTCTCGATACTGGCTGAATAGGAAGCTAATTTGTTCCCTTGTTGGTCTGGATGTTTCGGAGAAGAGACAATTTTTTTCCCTGCCAGGAATCGAAAGACGACCTGCCGTTTTTACAGTTATTACCTAACTCTGTATAATGAATACGATTTTCCGGATTCTGACAAACTGACCGACTGAGTAAGTAATTACTGTTCTTCTCAATCAACTTAATTAAAACAACATATACAGTACAAGTGACCAGTAAGGAGCCAGTTATGCCGGTGTATGGACGTAAGTAGAAAAGCCTACCGGCAATCTCTGAACTAAACCAGTGCTCGCAGAGATAAAGTGGATGTCTTTCTGGCGGAATGTAGCTCAGAATGAGTGAACACATATGATCGGTCATCGTGTGTGTTCCTATTGTAGATGACAAGACCAAATATTTATGTAACTTCCCATTGTGTGTTTATAACGTTACAGATGCACTAAATGACCTGTTAAATGTTATTTATACAGATCAACTGCTGTTTTTGTTATAAAATAGAGTTAAAACATTCCAGCGAGCCAGGGTAGAGTTTGTGTGTGTGTGTGTGTGTGTGTGTGTTTGTGGGTGGGGGGTGGGGGGTCACACTGACCCAGATAGTTGTTCAATACCGATTTCAACCCTACGCAAACTTCCTGCATCTGCATTAACACAATACTGTTTAACATGCAATCAATAATGAATGCTCTTTATGTAATCCATGTACCGGGTGTTTCACGAATTCGTGAATTAATGTGTTAAATAACATATTGACTAAGGTCTAGGCGTCAGGTCTCAGGCTTCAAGGATTTTTAATAGTGTGAATGCTATAAAATAAGATTACGACAAACAGTAAATACTTGAATTTATAAATTATGAGATTGCCATAAATGTTCGAAATGACTATCCTCAGTCTCAATGGGCCTCTTGGCTTGCAGAACATATATTGTAAACAAGGCTGGAATGTGATTTATAAACTTGAAAAAGTTAAGTGTTATTTTCTCAGAAATATTTCAGGCTATTTACAAACAGATAGCTATCAATATAACTGAACTGAAGTTTTGTGAACAGCTGAGAACGCATTTTATCCGTATATTGTCTCACTGTAGTTATATTACTAATAAACTCTAGATTATAGAAATATTTAGGGGGTCATTTATGTTTCCTAACAAAGTTATTTTCGCCTGCATTGAAAGCTGTTTGCATGCTTAGTTAAACACCACTCAAAGAAGGCACATGAAGAATTGGAGGCATAGCTCCACATATTTTCAACTTTGGGATCAGATGAAAGTGAGTAGTTAGGTTTCCGCTCCACACGCTTTATATCTGTCTATAGAACATCCAGTATTGTATAGGAAGCTGGGGCGGAACCAGGGTCGGGATGGACGTTTTGAAGAGGAGTGACAGGTCTTGCCACTGCAGGAACGTTTACGCGAGGCTGTGTTCTGGATGCGCTGCTGTGTCTCTTGTCTATCATGCAGTACTTCCCATGTCTGCCTCTATTATTTATTGTTGTGGAGCAGCACGTGAATGTAAGCTTCAATTTAATGTGGCATCCACGATACGTTTTATACACTGAGGGAAATTACGCTAAGGTACAGCAGGGTTTGCCTCACGTGAGATATTTATATGGCCGCCCTATTGGTTTTTGGATTAATGATGTTACGTTTTGTTCTTTTTTAAGGGTTGATGTACTGTTGTCTTTGTGTTCGCTTAGCAACACGGCATGAATTTATCTGAGGGACTGGAAGTAGAAATACACTCATTCTTAACATAGAGACTAAATTGATATGACTCTTGTCGCCTTCACTCCCTTCGCAGATAATATAACACCCGGTATCCCTTGAGTATGAGGTTGGGTGGACTCCAGAACGGTTCTGAACAACTGCGGAAGACAAGAATCTTTTGTTCCTGCGGTGAATATAAGCTGAACTTCTCCGTCATCCCAGACCCAAATTGTAGTCACTAGAATGACTGATGTAAGTAGTACATCTAACAACCCTGATCGCCTCTCTGACTGCAGCATGAAATGATTTGGTGACCGGATGACAGTGACTGTTGAAGTGCACGGACATGGATGGTCGCAATCGTGACCTTATTTTATTTGCCTAGCTAAACTAGGGAAGATCGTGATAAGCTTAATAAAAATATTTGTTATCTGGCAGGATACAGCCCTAGTTAAAGAAGCTGTAGCGTGTATCCAAGGGTCATCGTCTGTATTAGTATCTTGGTTAAGAATTTGTTGTGGGCGGACATGCAGGTTAACATGTAAGGCTACTATACATTCTACACAGGAAAACTGTGTTGAAAGTAACGACGGACACTTTCATTCGACCACTGAATATTATTAAGCGTTTGCACTTATAATACGCCTTTATCTCTGGTACTGCCTCCAAGCACGTACAAACAACCAATGGATGTAGAGCAGTCATTCACCAAAGGATTGAGTGGATCACAGTAGGCAGATTTAGGTGATGTCTCCAGGGCTTGTCTCCTGATGATCATGGATCGTTATACAAATTGAACTTTACCACCACAACACCTACACTGTGTAATTCACACCGTAACTGTGGGCAGGTGTTTGGAATAGATCAAAGGGCAGTGCGAATGAATATATGATGTCTGAAGAAGAGAGAAGTAGCATTGCCTGTATTATAAAGCTGTGATATCTTTTCCATCTCTTTTAAGTACGTATAGACTATATCTACGGATAACCGTTAATTTCCGCAGACAATTATAGCATCTCAACGCTCTCTCATAACAACATAGAATCGCAAAATGTGGATTGGAGAAAATTTAATGTTTGTATACGGTAAGTCTCCTTGGACTGCTTCACCCTTCAAGTTGGAACCGATAGGTTGTCCCGAAACCTCGGTAACTACTGATCAATGCGGTTTAACGTCCCAGAAGAATGAAAATTTATTTACGCAGTGACGGAAGCTTGAAACCATCATTGTTCCGAAACAATGCTGCATATTCATTCATTCATTCACTAATTTATTTATTTATTTATTCATTCATTCATTCATTCATCTTTCCCTCACCCTTGCTATGTGTTCTCGGTAAATGACAAAGTTGTTAATAATAATAAAACGCTGGCAGAATACTAGAAGAATGTCTGGGATTCCAGCAGGCACTTGTCCTGCTGCATGTGGGTACCTAAGCACTCCAGGAAAGCATATGGCAGAGTGATATTAGACAGCTGGGTGTTCAGCGTCACGTTCCGGCCGCTTTCGCCCGAGGACAGATCCGCCGCTACCCAATGAATAGGTTTCTTGATGGGTTCCCGAGCCGGTCTGGATACTTCATAGAGGGGAAGAACTGTTCCCGCTTTGGAAAATCTTACCACGACTCCTAGATTTTCCAGCCCCTAGAAATGCTCATCGGTGGAATTTGTTATAAGCCACGTTTGATAGAACAGCTAACTAAGGAAATTTATAGTGGTTTGTAGCCGTAGTAAGAAATTGATAAATGTGTACTTGCATGAAGTACTTAATCGGTCTTGAGCATCTTCAGGCGATTATAATAAAAAGGTTATAATTGTGTGTACACAAAATAATGTGATGTGGACATATTCTCAGGGGTCGAGTAAGGATAAGCAGAAGTGTAGGAAATTACAGGAGCAGTCGGACAAATCGTGTCGTATAATTGCCATTTTGTGGTAAAAAATGAGAAAATTTAAATTAAAATTGCTACTATGTCCATACACATACCAACATAAGTATTTTACACAGGTCTGTGTTGTCGCAAGGTTTGTCAGCAGTGCCAATGAGAAGGGAGGGAATCCATTTCAAATTGCCAGGACCAGACTATGTTGCATATATTTATTGTCATTCTTGGTAGTATGTTATTAGTCGACTGCACAAATTAACCCTTTCAGAACAAGGCCAAATCACTCTGCAACTGGGAACCAGTCCTTCTGATGTAGTGCAAAAGATTTTTAGCCAGTAGTTTGTCGTTTCTGCGCAAACGAAATGTAAAACTAGCCTCAGTCAGTTTTGTACAGTAACACAAAAAATAAACAGAAATCAACGTTACTATTTCTGAAGCTATTACTGGATCCGTCTTTGCAGATTAAAGGCATGTCTAGTTATTATCACTCTGCTTATTCTATCAAGACTTGTACACAAAATGTTTCAAGTTCAAAGCATGCAGTGAAATATTTCTCTGCAGAATGGAAATGCGTAAGACAATATAAATATAAATTTTGTCCATGAAAACCGTAGCTAAAGATGGCAATAAATTTTCCTTCAACCTTTGGGAGGTATTACACATGTTCAAAGTAGTTGTGATTTTAACCATGTAATCAGAACACTACTGGGGGTGCCTTTACAATACCAGCACATGGCAACATAGGGTACGGCTATTGTTAGAGCAATAGATCTGGGCAGTTGCACGAAAACGTTTAAAAGGGCGGTGATGTCAAGTAATTCGATCCGGTAGCACATTTGTAGAGAGGATCGTTGGTACTGGTCAAGTTTCTCTTTGAAGAGAAAAACACCGGGATGGACTGCTCACACTGTGGATTACTTGACACTGTTATGTTATAAGCTGTCTGGCTGCTGCCATTTATAGAACATAACAAAATAATAACTACATGACTCCGTGGGGCAGAGTCCTTCTTGAGTGCTAAGAGGTCCTCAGCTAGACAAGGAATTCCACACATGTTAGGGAACCCAAAAGTTCATCAACGCATTACAAGACCCCGCCACCTGTCCCTGTCTCGAGCCACATCAAGTCAGGCCATGCCCCTCCACCTCACTTCTTGAAGATCCATTTTAATATTCTCCATCTTCGCCTATGTGTTCCAAGTGCCCTCTTTCCTGAGGTTTCCCCACTCAAACCCTGTATGAGCTTGTCCTCTCCCGCATATTACCTTGTTCGCTTAGGGCCAGATGTCTTTTTCAGTACCCTATTGTCGAACACCCTCAGCCTGTGTTTCTCCCTCGATGTGAGAGACCAAGTTTCAAACCCGTACATAACATCAGGCAAAATTATAGTTCTATGCATTTTAATTTTTATATTTTTGGGTGCCAATCTGGAAGACAAAAGTTTCTTCACGGAATGATAGCCAACACTCCCTGACTTCAGTCTTGTCTTAATTTCTTCTCGAATTGAGTGCGTGTTTATTAGCGAAATTCGTACCTCCGATATTTTGCTTCATTGGTTTGGTTTTCCTTATTTTCTCCTCATTATTTCACTATCTTCATATAAGAGATGACTATTTCTGGCCAAAATAAAGACAGGCGAACTTGTGTACCTTAGATATGAAAGAGTTCTCTGTCATTTTTCCCTTAGTTTCTGTCGGTTCATCCGACATTGACTATATTCACTTATGAGCTGTTATTCACAACGTCATTTACCCGTACGGAATCAAATTTGTCGTTCATGTTTTAAGCTGGCTGAAGTCTGGCATGTAATATGCGCTGTTATTTTTTAATATTAGGTGCTTTTTATAAAGTGGAGCAGGGGAGAACTTCGATATCGCCCATTCTCCCGCCTGCCGGCTTGTTTTATCCTCAGCATCATATAATGGAGTCTGATGTTTTGTGTGTGGCCTGCACTAAAAGTAAGTGGCAGAATTTTCTCTTCAATTCCCGTCGATCTATTGTAATTAACACTATATAAAATCACAGGTTTGTTTTTGAACAAAGTCCACATGAATTAACGTTCATAGTTAAATCCTAGTAATTGACCAACCTAAAGCATAAATTATTCTTTTATAATAAGTTTATTATATTCCTCTACATGTTTCGAGCACTATTGTTCTCATTATCAGGAGGTTAAAATTGTATTATACAGCATCTGGTATCACCACACACTGTAGGTGGCCTTCCGGTGCACAGGTTGTGAGAGGACTTGTAGGTGGCCGTCCGGTGCACAGGTTGGGAGAGGACTGCAGTCCTCTCCCAACCTGTGCACCGGACGGCCACCTACAGAGTGTGATGAAACCAGATGCTGTATAATACAATTTTGACCTCCTGATGCTGGGCACAATAATGTTCGTAACATGTAGAAGAATATAATAAACTTATTATAAAACAAGAATTTGTGCATTAGGTTGGTCAAGTACTAGGATTATACTGATATGTACGGTCAGCAAAGCATAAAAAAGTTCAAAACTAAAGTTTTACTTCATAATCTGATACAATTAACGGAACGTACTGTGTGTTAAGAATACAGGCCCGTTCCGAAGGAATGCGTGGACATTTCGCTATTCGGTATATCGTCATTACCTAACTGTGACCCGTTTGTCTTCCACCTGTGTGTCACCTATCTTCATGCGTAAGAATGCTATAAAAACAGAAAGTTTTAAAAGAAGAATGCCTGTTTTTATATATTATGCCGTACATTCTTGTAAAAATATAACAACTTTCAGGGAAACATAGTAATTATGGACGAGGTGCTCTACAACCAAACATCTTTAAATTTGATAGGGCTGGCCAACTTCAACTCACAGGAGGGCCACAAAATTCGTTAAGGACTCGCCTGAGGGCCGTACGTGTATACACACACAACATAAGGCTGGGGACGGAGGGAAAGGAGAGACATTAAATTAACCAGAAGGCTGTTATTCACAAACAAGAATTTAAGCTAAAAGTACTGCTGAATGACAAAATAGTAAGTAAGCAGTAATAAACTCAAACACAAAGAGTGAATAGTTGAATGTGTGCCGCTTTAAAGTGATGTGTTATGTTTTCTAAACAATTTCTCTTCTAATCATTTGGCCATATTAAATTCTCTAGACCTATTATATTATATTTGTTAAATTGTATTACTTGAAAGTATTCAAATGCCTGAGCGCCGCAAGTACTTTCTCGAGGACGGAATGTTTGTCAGCCTTATTCTATCATATCACATCATCTCGCATCTCAGAGGACTGTAATATCCACTTCGTCGCCATTAGAAGGTCAAAATTACAAATTTTATTTCTGCATTCTGGATAGATTCTTATAACATCGGTGAACTGAGAAGCTATTGATTTGGCATATGGTTGTCCATTATGAAAACCTGACAGTCACTCGAGCTTAACAAATATGACAAATGTATACATATATAACGAAACACACACAAAATTTAAATGATTTATAAATTAAGAAGGCAGGATTGTGGATTGTCCATTGAGGCAATAAAGCAATTTAGTTGTGTTTGGTAACAAACTGGTAGAGAAAATGCTGGAATCCCAGACAGCAGAAATAGACGAATGTGGATTTTCGTGCTGTTTAGTTTATTTGGTGCGAAATATAAAGGAGCCCTTACCTTAAAATTTCGAGTCTACTGGTGAGATACGCCGTGTTGGCTAGTAAGTACTTAAGTGAAGTTCCGAGGAACTGTAGTGCTTCTCCGTTGGGGTGATTTAATCCAAGAACGGAAAGTCGGTAACTACTTACGAGCTGAGACGCCATAACACCCCACAAGACTAAAATCGTTGGCAATACTGCCGTGAGAACTTCAAAAGTTTCAATCTATTACCTTAACAGAGAACAAAAATCATTGTTTGGGCGTCATTGAAACACGAAATTTGTGAAAGATTTGTTAAATGGCAGTAAATGAAGTACCTACAAGGTTAATATCTTTAGAACAATTCATGTTGGGTACAAACGTTCCATAAGTTGGCCTGAAATTCATAATGCTTCTACGAACGTCGAAAGCCTTCTTTTTGCTATTTTAATTTCGTTTCCGTAATTTTTTAATATCTCTGCTCGCAATTTTTCCGTGCTTTTGGTCATTCCATTATTACGTTTATGCGTCTACTCATATAATTATTCTTTCTTTCTGTTTGTCCAAACCATTCAACTGTTATTTTTAAATACACCCGGTCTCTCTAGCTATTTTTATTAATACTTGTTCTCTGAGCTTTTTATTTCGAAATGTACTTTTCTTCCTTATTTAAAGCCTATATGGAGATGTCCAAGTATTGCATATTGGACCCTCAGCACAAAATTTTGTGTAACAGAAGTCGAAAAAGAGGGAACGGAAGCAAACATAGAAGGGAAATGAAATTCTCAACGAACTTTTTTATGTGCTGTGTGTTCATTTATATTCTTAAGTACAATGGACTTCATCAGTGTTCAACGTGACCTAAATCGGATATTCGTGATAACTTATAGTGGTTTTAAATAAGTTGGGTTTTAAATAAAGCTGTCAAAATGCTTGGTGCTCACCCTAACTCACAGACAGAAGAACAGACTGGCGGATAGAAGTGTCTTATTAATGGGTGCCTGGAATGGAGATGAAAAAAATAAAGCTATCTTAATAAGATAACCGAAAAAAATGAAGAATAGAAGAGAAAGGGTAAGGCAAGCAATATACACGAGTTATCTATTGGTAGTATTAACACCACTTACTCTCTTCCATCTTTCTTCTGTGTAGGACATTTTGTTGTTCATATTCAACGAGACTGTGATTTTTTTTGTAGTCCACATTGTCTGAAAGTAATAGAAGTTGTTCGCTAGAAGTTTTGTTTGTCGATAGCTTCGGTGAATATTTGTTTTGAACTTTCGACGAGAAGATTACATTGGTAGATAAGTAAATAAACAGATATGTAAGAACATAAATAAGCAAGTAAACAAATAAACCACACATTACAGTCTGCTACATTTGCATTGAAGCTTACTTACCGAAACACGTGGTGTTCTTGCTTGATTCTGCGGTGTAATTTTGTTGATATTTGTGGCAGTGCTCTTTGTGTTCAGTGACATATGACTTTGCTTGCAGGGAATAGGGAAAGCCAGAGTTAATAATTAAAGCTTGTCTAACAGCAGAGCTAACAAGTTTTAACATGATTACCAAGTTGGTTGATGACGTGTGCACTCACAGAACCTATGACTGATGAACTGGTTCTTTTGTTATAGCATTTATATCACAGTTATATACATCTTACCTTCTACTAACTTATTTTAAATATTGTCTCCGGATATGTCAACAAAAATCCAACCAGAAGCAACATTATGCGTATATTTATTTACTTCAAAGTCACTCTACATGTTTTGGGTGTCACAGCACCCATCATCAGGAGTACTAAAAACTGTAACCGCAGCCTCCGGTACAGGTCATATTACTGGTACAGCTATTTCCCTCCAACATGGCCTGATGGGGACTATTTTTATTAACAATGAATTACGATGCACGGAACCATGTCTCCAGAAAGTTTGTTATATACCAAACTTATTGCAATTTATGTTCCATATCTGTACAGTACAGTATATTTCATACTTATGTGATACACTAACAAAATTTACATTCATAGGACCGTGCATCGTGATATATTCATATAATAAAAACCAACCAGATGCACTATTTCTCAAATTTATTTTTGATAAAGAACTCTACATGTTTCGGACAGATCCGCTGTCCATCGTCAGGAGTCTCAACACTGTATACACAGCAATAGGTATTTGTCATACTAGTTACGTTGGCTGTCTGCTGGCGAGGTCAGGATGGAACTGCAGTTCCATTCTGACCTCGCTAGCAGACAGTCAATATAACCAGTATAACAAATACCAATTGCTGTGTATACAGTATTAACACTCCTGATGATGGACAGTAAATCTGTCCGAAACATGTAGAGTTCTTTACCAAAATAAAGTTGAGAAATAGTGCATCTGGTTGGTTTTTATTATAAGAATAAACCAACAAATGCACATTTATAAACATGTTCAATCACACTTTAGTATTACTCACCAACCTGCTTAGCTCAATTATCGGACACCCTTATGTCGGTCAGAGGAGTGACTGAAAAATGTTGGTGAATAGTAATAATAATTATAATAGTAATAATAAAGGGAGTAAATGATTGAACATATTGATGTATGTGCATTTGTTGGTTTGTAAGTATATAGTTATAGCAGTTTGCTTGATTTCTCTGGTCAGATTTTTGTTCGTCTTGTGAAAAAAAGAGATTTTTTTACTAATTTTAAACTTTTAATGTTAATATGTACCTTTGGGACCAAAACAGGGACCTTTAGAAGTATGGGCTGTATGCTAATACCTAGGACTTAGAGGGGGCCTTCGATAAATCTACAACAGCTGTACACCTGTATTAACTATACTTAGACGAACAGAGACCGCCTATAATATGGCCTTGAGGGAACATTAAGTTTTACGCAAGTTTGGGTGTTTGTGACATAATTATTCATAGTATAAAGGATGAAGGAATTACGATAATAATTTATAGCCTTCAAGAATGAGGGATTTGCCTTTAAGGTATCAGTAACGCTCTGCGACATTCTATTTTATCAAAATTTCAAATCTCATCAGTATAGTGTCGGTTAAATATCTAATGTGAGAAAGCTGAAAGGTATTACACGTCCAACAAAATCAAAGTCTATGCGGGCTACGCGGTATAAGTAATAGGTGAAGAAAATGTTTTGTACTTTTTACCGGAAACTGTATCAGCCTACATGAAAAAGAGTACATTGTGACACGTCATTGCACGATGGTTGGATTTGCACGTCTGTGGTATCATTCTGCAATTGCAACTCTTCCTCTCAGATACTATACCCTCCCCAACCCACGATAATAATTTCTAGTCGCTTCCTTTCTCTGTTACGTAAACTGACCGCATAATTTGCGTTACTGAATAGATGGACGGTTCAAAGCGAGGCGGTTTTAATTGAACACATGCTAATGAGAACAAAGTCAGTTTAAAAAATATTTGCATTGTAATGAATTTTTTTTCACAGAGTGGAAAGTAAATTATATTCGGATGTCTCTATTTAATTCAGGCAATAATATTCTGTGTTGCGAAGGGCTACATATTGCAGCACAGTGTTTGTCACAAATGTACACACAACGTTCGGTGGAATCATATCAAAAGAATTTGTTAATACGCTAGCTACACAAAGAGTCATTAAACATTGCAGGCAGTTAGTACCAGAACGTTTTCAGCAGCAACATGACTTCAGGCTGCCATATTTTGTTGGCAGTTTATTTTATGACGCAGTGTTTAGTTCGGGCTCTGTAGGGTTGAAAGATCGGATGTAAATGAATAACGAAACGGAAATACATCGAAGAAAGAGAAGTGTGGTGTAATTTGAGTTACTATTGGGGAATTTGCCTGGAGAAACTGATAAAACCACAGGACAACTGCTGACCTCGAGAATGGAACTAACAAACAACTGAATCCAAGTCAGAAGTACTGCTTGGGACAATTTTTATGGCGTCTGAAAACGTAAAAAGATGGGCAGTGTACGTACAGCGTAACATTTTGGGGCTTTCGCTCAATGTATTTACCTCTTCGGCTATCCCAAAAGTCTTATATTCTTTTACTCGAAGAGAAATTCTTTATGACGTTTTAATGCTACGCAACAATACAGCATAGTTACGTATTCATGTGAAAGGCCCTATTTTGTCTGATTTAAACAAAACCTGGATTTTTTCGACAGATTTTCATGGAAGGACAAATATACATTTTAAGGAAATCCGTCCAGTGTGATCAGCCAGTGGGGTCAGCCCGCACTGCGATATGCGGATGGAAGGAAAAACATGGCGATGTTAATAAGCGCTCTTTGCGGCTATGCGGACGCGCCTGATTAATTCAAATATTTAATAGTTTTATTTCGTTTTACTACGGTGTAATGGTCTCAGATTAAACAGTGTCTAATGTTGATGAATAAATTAATTTGAAAGGATTGACAAGAAAGGTGTAGAAACGTATTGTAATGTTTCGCAGTTTGCCTTGAATGACTCACAAATCCACGAAAACACTCAAATCAGGATATAAGTGTTCGGAGTGGAGATTGGAAACGGAGACTTCCAAAATGAGACACGAGTGTTACTCATGGGAACGATCGCCATATGTCTTAATATAAAAATTAAAGAACCTCTCGGTATACTCATAACCTGACATCCAAAGACGGAAAAAGAGGCATCTCCCGAAAAGTCCTATACATTATAACATTTAATATATGTTTCAGAGTAAGCAATATTCAACTGCTTACTGATATTAAAAAAGATTTATTGATATTACACTACTGTCACTCTCTGTATTAAACAATCAGAACGTAGTGCTTTCTATGCAAGATGTATATGAAAAAACTTGGGCAAAATTCAGGAGTGAATTTCCAACACAAAAACCAGGAACAATGTTCACTTCAGTACACGTACGCAAAAGTTCTTTTTTTTTTTTGCATAGCCCAGCAAATTAGCCCGACTTCAGTCCTTCAGATTTTGTACTTAAAAACCTTAGTTTATTAAGATCGAATTGAAAACGAACAGACACTTGACCAAAGCATTTTTTATGGCTATGAAACCATTCACAATCGCCCCGGGACCTTCGAAATGGTGCGACAGTCCATGATCAGACGTGGCCATGCACGCACTGATTTAGGTGCACTACATTTTGAGCATTTGTTATGAATTATGACGTGGAACTATACAGATTCAGCAGTTATTAAATGGGGAACGTGTATTGTAGATGTGTTGTGCCAGTTTTGAGGTACTTAAATTATTTAAGGTATTTGTTGTTGATGTGATCTTCCAATTAACACTCAGCAACCACTAATTTCCGAACATATGTTTATATGAACTTTTTATTTGTTTTGATTTGAAGAATTCCCTCGTGGAATTTGCGCAGGAATTTGAGACACATCCTGTTTATTATCATGTTGCTTTCACTTTAAAAGTTCCTGCTTTCGGCGGCAGAGTTTATTTATGTGTAACCTATGGTTCTTAAACAGCGATTATATTATGACTTTGGGTCTGGATTTGAAACGTTTTATGGCTCCGTGATCGTGCTTCAAATACTTAACTGCTCAGAGTTCAGACGTTTTCAATATATGTCCCATGCACCATGTAACTAGTTTTGTTAGCAGATGCTGCGCGTTTGGAGCAACTCAGTTACTCATTTCCAGTTTGGATCTCACTGAATCAGATTGTTTGTAGGTCACATCTAGAATGTTCATTTCGGGAATTATGCTTCAGCGACGGAAAGCTGACTGAAGAGATTTCGTCAACCTCGTGTTTGCTACGAGATTGAAGTGTGTCTTGGACGGACAGAGGGATTGTGTTCGTCTCTCATGCCTACGAACTTTAGTAATATAACTTTGAAATTGTCGGAAATGGTTAAAATGAATTCACGATACCATTTCCCAGTTATTACATCTAAAAAGTCAAGATTTTTAAGTATTATAATAGGACGAAAAGTTTAAGATAAGTCTGGGACATGAAAGGCCAGAACGGACCAAAAGTTAGGATTTTTTAAATCGGAAAATTAAAAACTAAACATAAGCTATTATCAATTGTTGGATACCTGTGGTAATATTAAAGCCAGTAATATAGATAATTATGACTGTGATGAAACTTAAATTGTAAGGAAAATATTTTCATTGAAAGCGTAATTATTTTTCAAATAACACCTCATGCAGTGTCATTAATTCGATTGCATACGTCAGTAACTCGATCCGGACAATCCTTAGTCATAGATAGGTCGATACGCTCATGGAATATAGATGGGAAGTATGTGGATAGAATTAAAGATTAGCAGGTTAGAGTTCAGTAAACGTGGGAGTAGATGGAAGGACATACAGATTGAGAAGTTTTTCAAAAGCTAAGTAAATGGTTTGATGAACGGGTGGATGGTTGGATAAGTGGTTGGAAGGATGGAATGGTGGATGGATGGATGGATGGATGGATAGATAGATAGATGGATGATTGGTCATATAAGTGGAAAAACAGAGAGAGGTAGATGAAAATTTCCACAACACAAGTTAGGGTAACAAGGAAAATGTCTCATCCGGATTTGACGTTCACTGTAAGCTCGGTAACCTTAAGACATTCATTCAAATGTCGGTAAAAAAGTAACAGAATGTGTGTCCGTCAGCAGTAGTTTTACAAAATTAATTATCAGGCGTGTAATTAGAACGGAATCTCTTAAGAAAGGCCACAATGCAGGACGTATATTTTCTTTATTATGAAAGAAAGTTGCGCGCGAAAAAGGAAAATGTTATGACATTTTGAAACATGAACATGTCACGCAAGTGCCTAATGAATTTCAGGACATCCGTTTGAGTATTTTTGTACGTATTCTGACGGCACATCATAGAATCTTATGTAAGAAGAACTGTACCAATATGAAATCAAAAGAAACTGTATACAATGGAATTAAATGGCAAAAAATACACCACCTTTATAGAAGTGAAAAATGTATACACGAGTCGTTCCGAAATCTGAGGGGAAATCACCACGTGGAAAATTTGGTGTCGATAGGACGAAAGTATTAAAATGGGTCGTAAAGAAATATGCGTCAAATTAGGTACCGGATTTTTCTGGCTCAGATCACGGTCCAGTAGCATTTCCTTATAAAAATTATACTGAAGTTTGCGTCTGATATTAAGAAAGAAATTTGTTTGAAAAACTGAACGAATGACAGATTCTGAAATATTAGTTACATTGTAAGGGTTATGAATTTCCTTTTAAACTTATTGCTTGGTTTTTTCGTCAGTCTGTTTTATATTTAGCTGTTGTTCACTTTCACAGTCACTCTAGAACAACTTTGAATTACAATCTTAGCAACTGACCAACTTAACGCACAAACGCAATGCTCACCGGACGGCCACCTACAGTGTGTGACGATACCAGATGCTGTATAATAAAATTTTACCTCATGATGATAAGCACAACAGTGCTCGAAACATATAGAGGGATATAATAAATTTATTATAAAAAAAGAATTTGTGCGTTAAGTTGGTCAATTGCTAAGATTATACTCAGATACACGGTAAGCAAAACATCCAAATTTGAATTATAAAGTACTTTTCACGGGCTTTTGAAGAAGAAGAAGAAAAGACTCGAAGGACTTAAAAGAGCCATTCTTTGTGCGCTGAAGAGAGAACAGGAGAATACCCTTTGCTTAGTCTCATCAAAACGTATGCGAAGAAGTACAAATATTTTCTATTTAATAATTGAATTTCTGCAGCTGAGTCCAGAAGTGCTTTGCCTCTTGCTTATATAGACATGTTAAACTGTCATTGCAGCACCTTCAGGAATTCAAACAGCTATATTGCCATTGATACAGTTTATAAACACAAATATCGAGCTTGAACAGAACTATTTTAACCTTATCCACGTCCGTGCATTAATAAAGAATTCTCACAATAAAACCGACAAGTTCACTAATGGCATGACAAATGGTGTGTAAAGAATATAATTTCAACCTTAGTGTATTTATTGCTTTTATTGTGTAAATAGAACTAGTCTACCGACAACGTACGTTTATATACAAGTAAAGACATTTTGAATGGAACTGTCATTTGGGCCATCGTATTCACAGCGCGTCTAGATCGGACCTGAGGTCCACCCGTCTTTCTATCCAGTGGATATCAGAAGTTCTTGACCCAGCACTCAGGTGGCAGGGGCGTAACGTTGACAACTCCTTCTTTGTCAAGTCGAGAAGAGAAATGCGTCGAGCAGTACTTCCACTCCCCATGTTCTTTATGATGTGAAACTTAATTAACTCAGCACAGGGGCAACTTTACCTTTAAAATAACATTGATTTAGAAAGCAGAATTTAAAATAAGCGTACTGTGTAACTGGGGATGAGTATTAATTGCCTTACAGTGTGGGAGAAAAAGTTGTATGGTATGGTTCAGGCTGGGAATTTGAACACTAATAGGAGGACGGGGGGGGGGGGGGTGTTGAGGCAATTGTCCCCCCCTGGGGGAGCGGGGGGGGGGGAAACCCTCCAATTGTGAAAGCCCCCGAAAAAAAAAAAAGAGAAAGGGGAAACCGGAAAA
>Ga0123354_10001950_pt1 | contig 26364 bp, 16 predicted proteins | sample TergutLab28metaG_2_FD_97872 | JGI IMG/M metagenome (GOLD analysis project Ga0123354, IMG submission 97872) | Labiotermes labralis P4 segment gut microbial communities from Petit-Saut dam, French Guiana - Lab288 P4 | ecosystem: Host-associated > Arthropoda: Insects > Digestive system > Gut ...
CAAAGACCGGTAATAACAAAAGAGCTGGCGTTCCCGACGCAGGAAGAAGCAAATAAGATAATAGAGAACCAGCAGAAGGAAGAAGAGAGCCAGAGAATAGCACAAGAAAAATGGACAGGAAAAGTTGCCGCTTTAAGTATACTACCCTTCGGAAGAAAATTTACTAACGCTTTGACAAGCAACATCTCACAGAGCGGACAGAGTTTTATACAAACAGTTAAGACCGGTGTCTCAAATATAGCGGGCGCGGTAAAACGCGGCGCGCTTAATGCAGAAGTATGGGCTCTGAGCACGGCGTTAGCGTTCTTGCCCAGCAGTCAGGCGGTAAGACGCATAGAGGAATTACAGGAAGCTCCAGAAACTATAGAAAGCCCAATTGTAGGCCAGCGCCGCCGCGCCGGCACTTCTACGGACGTCCAAGATGAATGGATTACCGAACAGGGGATACAAACAGACTTGAATATTCCGGCGGAAACCAGAACGCTTGGGAGTGAAGCTTTTACCGAAACCGCGGCGACGCCTGTTGTGCAGTCTCCCGCCGTTTTGCCGGAGTCTGCGCAAATTACCGCGCTCGGCGGCGACATGAAGCTTATAGACGCTGAAAAAGGAATTTACGCGAAAACCGTAACGCTGCAGGCGGTGCTTGAGAATTCCGACGGCACTTTTAACGTCAACGAACGCCACGCGGTGACCATGCAGATAAGCGGCACGCGCAAAGATATCGGCAGATTTGAAGACCATGTTAAAACTTATATACCGTTTATTAACGTCGACAACAACATGATTTTCTTAAAGCCCGGCGCAAAACCGAAAAGGGACGCGTCGCTTTTGGTGCGCGCGGTGAACGGCGTTTCTTTCCAGGACATAAGACAGGCGATTAAAGACGGCGTAACTCCGCCGGTAATTTCCACCGCCGTCAACAACGTCGGGCGGTGGAGCAACGCTATTTACGCCAGCGGCGTTTTGACCGGCTTTCACATTTTATTTATAGGCGGCAATATGGAAGCGGTGCGCAACGCGTTGAACCTGAGCGCTTTTGAGGTCGCGCTTTTTGCCGTCGTGTCATTTGCCTTTGCGGCTCTGTCTAACCCGCCGATAGCGGCAAAACTGAAAACAACTTTTGGCAAAAAAGCGACGATGTTTGCCGGCCTTGCCGCTTTGGCCGCCGGCGGCGCGATGTCAGTTTATTTCGGCCTGGGGCATTTTGCGCCGATGGGCTCCCGGGCTTTTCAGTACGGCGGCCTTCTGGCTTCCAACTTTGTGGCAAGCACGGGAGTATTTTTGCTGGATAATACTTTGTCGCAGTATCTTTCTAATTTCACCGGCGACGCGGCCCTGCGCCAGCAGAAAACCGGCATACTGCAGAAATTTATGGCCGGCGGCGTCGTGCTGACGTCTTATATATCTTCGCCGCTGTCCAGATACGGGTTTGACACGACGCTGGGCGTGCCTCTGCTTGCAATAGGCGGCGCGGCGGTAGGCGCGGCGTTCCTGCTGTCTTCCGGAATACCCAATTTTAAACACAGCGGTTTCTTCGGCCAGCCTGATCCGGAGAAGAAAAATATTTCTCTGGCCGAACAGTGGAAATTTTTAAGGACGGACCCGCAGGGCGCGGCCGGCCGCATACTGACTTCGTCGACGCTGATGAACGGCGCGGAAGTCGGTTTTATGGTTGCTACGCCTATGCTGATTGCGCCGTTTATCGGCAGCGGCAATGTGGGCACGGCTTCGGTTTTTTATTCCGCCATACCGTTCATTTTAGGCAGACTTACGACGGGATGGGCCGTAAAAACTTTCGGCGTAAACGGGTCCCGTCTGTTCGGAATAACGGTGGCGCTGGGCGGCATTTTGGGCGGTTTAAGTTTTGCGGCGGACAACGCGGCAATCGGAATAATCGGTTCTATAGGGCTCTTGGAATACGGCATTTCATCTTTCTTCAGCGCGAACAGGGTGGGCTTTTCAAGAGACGCGGCCAGGGAGCCTAAAATGGTTGCTCTCGTCAATGATTCTTTAATAGGCGCGGCGCTTTTCCCGCTGTTGTTCACCGCCGGCAGGGATTTTGCAACGAACAGCGGCATGTCTTTAATGGACGCCAGCAGATTATTCTTTTTCTACGCGCCGGTGCCGTTGTTTGCCGTAACCGCGGGACTGCTGTTCAGCAAAACGCCGTGGTTAAAAGAATTTTTAAAGGGGCCCGGCAAAATTTGGGACTCCGTTAAACGCGCGGGTTTCTTTAACAAAAATTCCGGCGGGATTACCGGCGGAACGGACGGGACTTTGCTGTTTTCGCTCATTCCCATAGTCAACAAAAAAGTTACCAAATCAATGACTTTGCCGGTGGACGTCGCCGACGAAAACGGCAATCCCACCGGAACAACAGTTAACCTGCCTGTCGAAGTATCTTCGTCGTCTAAAGACATGGAGAAAATAGTAGATATTCTTAAAAAAGTTGATAAGATTGTACTGACTCCGGACGGCCTTTCATACATTAAAGACAACAAAATAACCGGCGACCTCGCGCTTACTCCGTCCGACGGAACGACGCACCACGAAGCCGCGCAAAAAATACAGTCGGGCGCAGAAGTGGCCCCTGTCAAAACCAACGGCGCGCCGTCGATAAACTACACTTCTTTCCTGTACACGGCGCTCACCGTCGTCGGGTTTGAAACGATTATGCAGCCGCTTATAGGTGTTATACAACAGCAGATGCACCTTACGCCTTTTGAAACTTCGCTGATTACGGTTTTCTCTTTTATCCCGGTTGCGGTTATGCCTTTTATTTCCGGCGCGCTGTCTAATATCTGGGGGAAAAAGGTCGTCGTAAACTTGGGTTTGGCAAGCATGCTTGCGGGCGGACTGCTGGCTGATTACGCCGGTTTTGGCCACTTCGCGGCGTGGCAGGATACTCATAAACAGCTTATGGTTATTTTGTCCAGCGCTCTGCTGGTCAGCATGGGCGCGGACAGCATATATAACGCCTCTCACCTGCTGCTGTCGTCTTTTACCGGGCACTCAAAACCGCGCGAAAATAAAATTTATAAATTGCAGTTCGCGAGAGCCGCCGGAATATTTTTAAATTACTTTACGCCGGGTATTTTCGCGGTGCTCCCTTTTGTCAAGGACCCTACGGCGGCGGTGCCTTACATGCTTGTCCCGGCGGCGGCGGGCGCGCTGCTGTGGCTCAACGGTTTTACGAAAATGCCTAATTTTAAAAGCCACCCGTCGGCGCAGGAAAAAAGCTTCTTTGCGGATTTAAAAGATAAAGCCGCCTCTTTTATGAAAGATAAGGCCGCCAAAAAACTGGTCGGCAGCCTTGGTTTGATTAACGCGGTGGAGTTTGCGCTGGGCTCCGCCGGCCCGATGATTTTTGAACATTTTTACCCCGGTATGGGCGCGTGGTTTATGAACGTGCTCACGTATCCTATTCCGTTTGTGGCCGGCAGGGCGACGGCCAAAATGTTTATAAATAAATTCGGCCAGAACGGCGCGCTGCTTGCCGCGGGGAGTTTGCTGGCGGCCGGCGTAGGTCTCGGCGTTTTGGCGCCGGTGCACCCGACATACTTATATTTGGGCGCGGCTCTGGCTTTGGCGGAATACGCCATTTCTAGTATTTTCGGAATTTCGTTCATCAACGGTTCCAAAGACGTCAAACGGCAGGATTATTTGAACCCATTTTTGATTTTCAGCAATTTCGGCTGCGCGCTGGGGCCGTTGTTTTTCAGCAAAATAGCGACGGAGCTGTCCGCGCATTTCACCGCCGCCGGCGGTTACGCGAACCCGGAATTTTCCGGCTTATACTGGGGCATGTTAGTCGCGCCGATACCCATGACTTTAGCCGCCGTGGCGCTGCTTAACTACAAAGGCGGCTTCGGCGATATTTTCAAAAACTTATTTAAGAAAAAAGAAACGCCCGCCGGCGGCGCCGTAGCATTTGCCGGCGGCCCTGGCGTGCCCGTGGCCGCGCCGTATGACGAAATAGCCGGGGGGGGGGGTAGAATTAACTGAAAACGCGCCGGAGACGTTGTCCGTGGCTAAAACGCAGGAATCCGCCGCCTATGAATCCCCTTTGTCTCCTGATGAAAAAAAAGAACTACTTAGCATGTCCAATGAAGGCGCGAATTTTTCTATGACTAACGCGGCGGCGTCAAGAAAAGGCTGGGGAAGAGGGGAGTTAACTGAAAGCGCCGTAACTGCGGGACTAACCGGCTTAGAAACCGCCATCAACGCCGACGTATATTATTCCCCTCACGGCCAACCGGTGAATATTCCGAAAGAAATACGACTGCGGCAATTAAATACGCTGCAATCCGATATCCTGTTCGCAAATAATCTTTCCCCGGATTTTGTTGAAAATAGTTTGTCAAAGATAAAAAACCTCTTTTATGAATTATCGCCGGAATTAAAAGCGGCGGAGCTGTACAATCAAAAAACTCCGTCGGGCCGGCTGGATATGTATATGCAATTAGAAATTAAAAAAGTTTTTGCTACTCAGGGATTTACAGATGATATTGTGAGCCTTCAGAACAAATATTATCAAGACAAGAAGAATGAAAAAATTTTTGTGATTGTAAATGACAATGAAGAAGAAGCGAATAATATTTTAAATTTCAAAAGGTATAATGTCCGCTATTTTAAAGACGGGGGCGCCGCTTTAAAATTTATAAATAATTCGGAAAATAAAAAAGACATAATTGTGCTTACCGATTTGGTTATGTATCCTAAAGACGGCCTTACGCTGCTTAGAGAAATTAAAAAAATTGACGATAATATTTTGGTGCTTGCCGCCGGCAGCGGTATAACGAAAGATAATACACTTTCTTTCATACAAAACGGTTTTGACGGAGCTATTGGTAAATATGATAGCGTGACGTTTGCCATATTAGTCGGCAGCCTGAAAAATTTCAGGCCTGAAATTGAGCCGGAACTTTTAACCGAGAGCGTTAATTTTTTTAAGAACGCGGATTTTGAAAAAGAAGATATAGAGAAAGTTGTAAAATATTATGAATTGTTGTGGACCGCTGAGGATATATACTATCAAAACGGTGATAAAAAAGCGGAGGATTTTATTAACAGTTTGAGAAATAAAGCTGCATCCGTTGTCGCGGCTTATTATTATAAAAACACCTACAAAGCGTATAAGGAAATAATTGATTTGCCGGATGGAGCAGCCGCAGATAAAGAGCGGTTAATTAATAATTTTTCTGAAGAAGTACATATATTATATGGCCCTTATTGCAAAATTAGAGAGAAAAGCGGCGAAATAAACAAAGAACTCATAGGGAAAATAAAATTTATGATTAAAGAACACGCAAGATTGAAGGGTTGGACATTCGCCAAAGGTCAATAAAAACTATACGGAATCGCGCGCGGGGTTGACAATCGGCTCTTATGTGTGATATACTATATATAGATTTAACGCTGATAGTAAATAGCGGCTTGGGTTTCCAAGCCGCTATTTGTTTGAAAGGATAATTATGAAAGATATAAAGACGGTGGAGTCGATAGTCGGGTCCGCTTTGGTGGGGTCCGGTTTTGAGCTTATCGACCTTATCATACAGAACCAGGGGAGCAAAAAACTTTTACAGTTCTTCGTCGACAAAGACTGCGGCGGCATTAATCTGGACGAGTGCGAAAAAGCGTCCCGCTTAATAGACAGTATTTTGGAAATGGAAAATATTGTCGACGGGGCGTATATCTTGGAAGTTTCATCCCCCGGCGTAAAACGCGTGCTGAAAAAGCCGGCGCATTTCCAAAAGTATATCGGAGAGCGCGCCAAAATCACGCTGAAAATGCCGATAGAGAACCGCGCCAATTTCACCGGCGTAATAACCGCCGCGAACGACACGGAAATGACGCTTGAAGACGGCACGAACAAATTTGTTTTTAAATACGAAGATATCAAAAAAGCGCATCTGGACCCGGTGCTTGAATTTTAAAAGAGCGGTACGCTCACAACAGGAGAAAAAACATGGAAGGCAACGCTAAAGAATTAGTTATGGCTTTGGAAGGTCTTGAGAGAGAAAAAAATATCAAACGCGACGATATTTTGAGAACTATTGAAGACGCGCTCGTTTCCGCGCTCCGCAAAAATTTAGGCAAGACGGCGCAGATTACCGCGAAAATAGATTTGAACGACGGCGCGGTCCGCGCTTTCCAGGTTTTAAATATCGTCGAGAACGTAGTAAATTCCGAAATGGAAATTTCTCTTGAAGACGCGAAGAAAATGGACAAACGCTCCGAAGTCGGCGGCACTATAACGAACGTTCTTGAAGTCGAAGATTTTTCCAGAATAGCGGCGCAAATCGCGAAGCAGGTTTTAATACAAAAAGTGCGCGGCATAGAGCGCGAAAATACTTATAAAGAATTTAAACCCAGAGAGAGAGAAGTGATTACCGGCTCCGTCCGCAGGTTTTCGGACAGGGACATTATCGTCGACTTGGGCAAAGTAGAAGCGATACTGCCGTACTCCGAACAAATTAAAAAAGAACGCTACTCAAACGGCTCCCGCATTAAAGCGATTATCACAAAAGTTTTGTCACAGCAGGATTTGCTTACCATAGGCGAGGACCCGGTGCTCAGCCGTTACAAAAGCGCGGCTTTCAAAATGGACAAAGGCCAGCGCGGGCCGTACGTCATACTGTCCCGCACAAGCCCGGAATTTCTGGAAGATTTATTTAAAGTGGAAGTGCCGGAAATCGGCGAGGGCGTCGTCGAGATTAAAGGCATTGTCAGGGACCCGGGTTTCCGCGCCAAAATTCTTGTCAGAAGTTATGACAATAAGGTGGACCCGATAGGGACCTGCGTCGGCATGCGCGGCATAAGAATCCGCGCGGTAATGAATGAACTTTCCGGCGAGAGAATTGATTTAATAGCTTACAGCGAAGACGTTACCACTCTGCTTATGAACTCCATTTCGCCGGCAAAAGCTAACTCCGTAAAAATCATCAGCGCCGAAGAAAAGAAGGCGCTAATCATCGTGCCCGACGACCAGCTGGCCATAGCCATAGGCAAAGACTGGCAGAATATAAAGCTTGCCGCCAAACTCACCGGCTGGGAAATTGAAGTAAAGAGCGAAACCCAGAAAGCGGAGGAAGGCCAGCAGACCGTGGATGCGCTGGAAAACTTGCTTTCGTCGGTAGAAGGCATAGGCCCGAAGACGGCGGAAACTCTTGTCAAAGCCGGTTTTTCGACGGTAGAAAAAATCGCGGAGCTTACGCCGGAGCATTTGTCCACAGTCCAGGGCATAGGCGAGAAAACGGCCGCCAAAATTATCGAAGGCGCGAAAAAATATTTAGAAGCGCAAACCGCCGCCGCCGAGCCGCAGCCGCAGCAGGAGGTCCAAAATGACAGCGAAAAAGAAAACAACTAAAGAAGAGGAAAAGGCCTCCAAGAAAAAACAGGTTTCCAAAAAAGCGGAAAAACCGTCGGCAAAAAAAGAAATAAAAAAGCCGGTCCACTCCGGCGCGGCTCACGCGGAAAAGAAACCCGCGCCGAAACCCGTTGTCAAAAAACCGGCGGTAAAAAAGCCCGCGCCGAAAAAAGTTGAAATTGAAGAAGAAGAAAAACCGAAACAAAAATCTTTTTTCACGCCGGCGGCGAAAGTAGTTCCGCAGCCCGCGCCGACACCGGTAACGCCGAAGCCTGTGCCGGTTACCGCTCCGATAACGCCAAAACCGGCGCCGCTGCCCGTCCAGCCAAAACCTGTAATTCCCGCGCCCGCGCCGAAGCCCGTGACGCCGCCGCCGGTACAGCAGCCGAAGCCTTTTATTCAGCCGCAGCCTAAACCCGCGCCGAAACCATTTGTCAGTCCCGCGCCGTCGCAGCCTAAACCGTTTACTCCGGCTCCCGCGCCGGTTAAAAAACCTTTTACACAGCCGCCGCAGCAACGCCCGCCGGTTCAGCCCGCGCCGCGTCCTGCGCCGCAGCCCTTCCAGCCGAAGCCGCAGCCAAAACCGGCTCCTAAGCCGGCTCCGATACCGCAGCCAAAACCTAAGCCGGAAGAAAAACCGGCAGTTCCGGCGGAAGAACTTAAAACGATAAACATCGTCGGCACGCCGACGGTAAAAGAACTGGCTGAGAAGATGGACATTAAAATAGGCGATTTTATTAAAAAGCTGATGGGCATGGGCATTTACGCCACCATCAACCAGCGTCTTGACAGCGGTATAATAGAGCTCGTCGTCGCGGAATGCGGTTTTAAAGCGGAAATAGCGCAGGAGTTTGTCAAAGACTCCATCACCGCGTCCGCCGAAGCGGCGGACAAGCCGGAAGATTTAAAACCGCGCGCGCCCGTCGTGACAATCATGGGCCACGTCGACCACGGCAAAACCAGCCTTTTGGACGCGATAAGAAAATCCAACGTCGTAGCCGGCGAAGCGGGCGCTATCACGCAGCATATCGGCGCGTACCGCGTCAAAACGCCGCGCGGCTGGATTACGTTTTTGGACACCCCGGGCCACGAGGCTTTTACGGCCATGCGCGCCCGCGGCGCTCAGGCTACCGATATCGTTATATTGGTGGTTTCCGCGACGGACGGCATAATGCCGCAGACGATTGAGGCTATGGACCACGCGAAAGCGGCGGGCGCGCCCATCATCGTCGCCGTAAATAAAATTGATTTGCCCGGCGCGAACCCGGACAAAGTCAAACAGGAACTTGCCAGCCGCGGCCTTATCCCGGAAGAATGGCAGGGGAAAACGATATACGTCGAAATCTCTGCCAAGAAACGCATTAATATAGATAAACTTCTTGAAATGGTTTCGCTGCAGGCGGAGATGATGGAACTGAAGGCGAACCCCGACCGTCCCGGCGTTGGCGTAATTTTGGAAAGTAAGAGGGACAATAAACGCGGCATCGTCGCTACTGTGCTTGTGCAGAAAGGGACCATGAAAGTGGGGGACCCGTTTATCGTCGGCACGGCGTTCGGCAGAGTGCGCGCGCTGATTGATGAAAATTCCGTAAGGCACCAGTCCGTCGGCCCGTCAATCCCGGCGGAAATTCTGGGTATTAACGGCGAGCCGCCGCAAGTCGGCGAAAGCTTTTTTATAGCCACGTCCGAGCGCGACGCAAAATATCTGGCCGAGAAGAGAAAACTGGCGCAGAAGGAAGACGTTTTCGCGCACAGAAAACATATTTCTCTGATGAGCCTTAAGAGCGAAGTAGACCAGAATAAAATCAAAAAACTGCAGATTGTGCTTAAAGCCGACGTGCAGGGTTCGCTGGAAGCGATTAAAGACGCGATGGGCCGCATACCGTCGGACGAAGTTGAAGTTTCAATTATTCTGTCCGCCCCAGGCAACGTCAATGAGAGCGACATTCTGCTCGCCAAAGCCAGCAACGCCGTGGTAATAGCTTTTAACGTTGATGTAGAGCCCGCGGCGCACGCGGAAGCGGAGCGCGAAGGCATTGAAATACGCCAGTACAAAATTATTTTTGAATTACTGGAAGATATAAAAGCCGCTATGGAAGGCTTGCTTGAGCCGGAAATCGTCGAGACGGTTACCGGCCGCGCGACTGTGCGCCAGGTGTTTAACCTGAGCTCCGGCGTCATCGCCGGTTCTATAGTCGACAGCGGCAAAATAACGCGCGGCTCCGAATGTAAAGTTTTCAGAGCGTCGGAGCAGGTGTTTAAAGGTAAAATAAGCGGTCTTAAACGCTTTAAGGACGACGTCAAAGAAGTCGAAAAAGGCTATGAATGCGGCATATTAATAGAAGGTTTCCGCCAGATAGCGCAGGACGACGTCGTGGAATGTTTCAAAAAAGAAAGCATAACCCGCCGCATAAAGATGTAGTTTGTCGGTTCTAAATAAAAAAGGCTGCGCCAGAAGCGCAGCCTTTTTTTATTCTCCCTCGCCCCTCCTGGGGAGAGGGATAGGGTGAGGGGGTGTGTACACATCATGTACACAACATATTGTTGTTTATCAACTTAGGTTTTTCACCTTATCGGCCCCGGAAGGGCGATGTCTTGAATAGATTTAGGGACTTACGGCGCATGTTGTGTAACTACCCCCTCACCTGTGTCCTCTCCCCCGGAGGGGAGAGGAAAAAAATTGGTGGACGGAGTCTTAATAATCGTCGCGCCGGTATTTTTATTTAATAAATATAATCAATAATTGTTATCTATTTTCTACCTCATTTTATTATTTACTTTTAATCACATATTTATAAAAATATAAAGGAGTTTGTTATTTCTGTAATCTTGGGAGTTTAAATGATAAAAAAATTGTCCGTGTTGTTATGCGCGTTTTCCGCGCTTGCTGTCAACTCCGGCGCCGCTTTCGCGCTCACGCTCGCCGCCGGCGACGTAAAAACTTACCTCTTCACCGGCACCGGTTTAACCACTAATTATGTTTATGACGATATTAAAGCCGCCGCCGGGGCAACGGTCAATTTTACCGACAATATTTCCCGCACAGGCGTAAACGTTACGCAGGAGTACATGGGTATTTTCGACGGCGCGGGAGCTAACGTAAACGTCAGCGGCGTATGGGAGTTCGGGCAGAACTATAACCCGAAAGCCATTAAAATAGGCACGCTTACAATCTCCCCTAATACAACCGGCAACAACAGCAGTCTTACATTGGACGACAGCGCAACAATCAAAAATTTAATTTACGGCGGCAACAGCGCGGTGACGGTCAGCACGTCGTGGTACCAGCAGTATACGACGCTTACCTCGGCGGTGGATTTCGGTTCCAACTCCGGCGCAACTCTTACTTTAAACAAAGGAACGGTTTTCAAAGGTTCCGCGACAGGCGACGGCACGGTAATATTCAACGCCAATTCCGTTCCGGCGGGTTACGTCGCGACGTTCTCCACGGACGCTGACATTTCGTCCAACATTCAGCTTTCAAAGCAGGCCAGCGTTACTTTCAAAAAAGAACTGAAAGGCAACACAAAATTCACCGGCGCGAACGCGGAACTTTATATAACCAAAGGCGCAAGCGCGCAGACAATTGATTTTAACAGCAACTCCGATATTGTGGTTATTAAAGGCGGTAACGTCAGTTCTTCTTTTATAAACGGTACTGCCAGCGGCATACTGGATATTGAAGGCAAGACTACAATCACCAGCCCGGCGCTCGATGTGCAGAGCATAATTTTTAACAAAGGCTCAAACGCCGTTTTGAACGGGGACCCGTCTTCGCCGACGTCGTCCGACGCTTTTATTATTCTCTCCAGCGGCGGGAAAGCGGCTTTCAACAATTTTAATCTGACAGGTTCTTCAGGTATAATTTTCAGCACGAAAGGCGGCACTCTTTCTCTGAATAATACCGACGTCGCGGGTAATATAATCGCGGCGGACGCGGTAACCGCCAACGCCGGCACCGTAAATATTTCCGGCTCGACCAATGTAAGCGGCGACGTTAACGCCAAAGCCATAAACGTCGCGGCCACAAAAATAGTAAAAGGCGTTCCGCAGAATCCCGTGACGGCGTACTTCGGCTGGGATATTAACTGGCTGTACAAAGACACTGATAAATTTGTTGGCAAATTCAACCTTGGCGCGGAAAGCTTTGCCATTGTTGAGGGAAATTTCTATAAGACAAACGTCACGCTGGGCAAAAATTCCCAGCTGTGGCTGGGCGGCAGCGTGGACGGGAACATAAGCGGCGCGTCCGGCGATTTGGTTTTTGTAAGCGACACCGCGGCGCAGACTTTCGTCTCCGGCAATGTGGCGGCGAGAAGTATTGTGCTGGGCTATCTGGGAGACGCCGACGTGCTTTTCCAGAAAGACGTAAAAGGTAATATTATTTTCGATAATGACAGCGGGACCTCCGCGGCCGCGACGGTTAACGGGAACCTTAACGGCAGCGTCTACTTCGGCACTTCGACGGCGACGTTCAACGCCGGCAAAACCGTAAACGGGCAAGTGTTTTATGACACAACCGCGGCGCCGGGCGATTTGGGCGTTTCGACGGTAAACGTTTCCGCGCAGACTAACGCAAAAGGCGCGGCGGTTGACACGGTGTTTAACAAAGACGTGCTGGTGACGGCGGTCAACGTCGGGGACAACGCCAGCGCTTTATTCAAATCGAACGTCGGCGCGGATATTAATCTCAACGGACAAAATTCCAAACTGACGCTGAGTAAAATTTTGTACGGCGACGTTAACGCCGCCGGTTCCGGCGCGCAGATTATTATGAACGCCAAATCCACAATTGCCGGGGACATCAACGGCGGAGCCGTAGTGACGAAAGGCGTTGCCACGGTGCTCGGCGACATTAACGCAGACACGCTGACGCTGGGCAAAGGCAAATTTACTTTCGGCGGCTCGTCGCTGGCAATCGGCGCGGACGCTTTGACGCTCGGCTCCGGCCAGACGTTTTTCCTGTCGGGGAATATGAACAATCTGGCTTCTTTCAATTTCGCCGACTTGTCCGTGCTGAAAGGCGGCCTGCTGGATTTGAATACGACAAAAGTTACGCTGAACGGTAATCTTACCGTCGATAAAGGCGCGACGGTTAACAGCGTTCTCGTCGACCAGAATATGTACGGCGGCCTCGTCGCCGATAATATTTTCAGCACCGGCCTCGGCGCGGCGGCGCTGAAAGTTGCTGTCGCGGCAAACTTTGACGAGACGACGAACGGAACGTTTGAAATTATTAAAGGAAACACTTCGCTTGACTCCGGCGCGTTCGCGGTTTCTCTTGCCAAGAACAGACTTTTTAATCTTACTCTTGACACGGGCTGCGGCGCAAATTCCATATGCGTTGACGTTACCCAGGCGAACGGTCTGCCTTTGAGCGGGCTTGTTGCCGCCGGCGCTCCGGCGGCTTCCGCCGTCATGGACAAGAGCGCGTTCGCCGCAAGTTTCACGAACCCTGTTTCCACGGCCATGCGCGGCGCGTTTACAAAAGCCGTTGAAAGCGGAACCTCAAACGCGATGGTAAATAATTTATTCGCGCTGGCGCAGTTTGACGACACGCTCGGCGATTTCAACAAAGCGTTAAACGCCTGGGCGCCGGACGCGCGCGGTGTGGCCTATTACGCGCAGGCGAACAGAAAAGAAATACAAAATTCAACTTATAGCAGAACCCAGGGCGAAGACGTTTCGGCTGACGCGGCGGACAGACAAGCCGTCTGGGTTACGGGTTTTTATAATGAGACGGACCAGAGTTCGCGCGGAAACGGGTTCGGTTTTAACGGCTACACCGGAGGCGCGGAAGTCGGCGTTGATAAATATTTCACCGACAAACTGCTGCTGGGTTTAGCTTACGCTTACACGGACGCGAGCTTGGTTTCCGGCGGAAAAACTACGGTAACCGGCAACACGGGCGTGCTCTACGGCGCGTATGATTTTACGCCTGAGTTTTTTGTAAACGTAATGGGTTCTTATACGGATTCCGATTATAAAAACTACGGCGTGACCGCCAAATACGGCGGCTACCAGCTGAGCGCGGACGCGCAGGCGGGTTACAGAATTGACAACGGCGATTTTGAGTTTACTCCCGTCGCCGGCGCGGGTTATAACCGCGCGCACGTCGACGGATATACGGACAGCGCGTCGCAGGAAGTGCTGGCCGCCAGTTCCGGCGCGTGGCAGTTGGAGGCCGGTTTGAAAGCCGGTTATAACGTAAAAAATACCGGCTCGGTTTCCGTCAAACCCAGAGTTTCACTGCTCGCCAGCTATGATTTGAATGACGGAAGTCTCATCAGAGGCGCGGTATTGCCCGGCGGCGGATTGTATTTTGTGGCGGATAATAACGCCGCGCCGTGGGGCCTTGACGGCGGTCTGGGCGTTGATTTCACGCTGAGAAAAAGCGGGCTGAAACTGTCGGCTGACGTCAGAGGGATTTACAAAGACGGATATACCAGCACGACGTACTCCGCGTCGGCCAGACTGCCGTTCTAAGCTGCTTTGAAATAAAAAAAGCGCCCGCCTAAAGCGGGCGCTTTTTTAATGCCGTTTATTTATGTTTTGTATCGTCGAAGAAAAAACTTATTTGCATATTTAAAGTTTCCGGCAGCGGTTTAACCGGCGGTATGCTTAAATCAATAGGTTTGTGCTCGTCAATTTTTTCATTTTTTGCGGCGTCGGCGATGCTGAACTTGCCGTCTTTTGAAACCGCACAGCGAAGCGTGTCCACTGACAGCAGCCCGCCGTTTTTGTCAAATTTCAGAAACTGATAATTTCTTTCAAAATCCTCGTTTTTATATTTAAGATTTAATTTAAACCAGACGACCTCGTCTTTTACAAACGGCTGCAACGTAAACGTAAAATCCGCCGCGTCTTCAAGTCCTTCGGGCAGAGGGGAAATATATAAGCCTTCTTTTTTGTCAAAGACAGCGGCTATTTTAATCTGGCCTTTTGCGTCAGGAATAAGTTCCTGCATGGGCAGCACATATTCGTTGCTGATAAGTTTTGCGTCACCGGCCACCGGATAAAGTTTAACCGCGGTCTGCGCGTTTAAAAACGCCGCCGAAAATAATAAAGCAAAAAAAGTAAGTTTTTTCATTTAGTCTCCGAAGTTTGGTTTATATATAAATTTTAAAATTTTATCTTCCGTCGCGCAAGAGCCAAAAGGCCCATTTTTTAATTAGGCCCTAAATGTTATAATATACTTTATGATAGACAGAATAAAACGTCTTGAAGCGCTTTTTTTGGAAGAACTGAGCGCGGTTATCAGCAAAATGATAAACACCGGCAGTTTTAAAGGTTTTATCACGCTCACCGGCGTAAAAATTTCCAAAGATTTAAAAAGCGCTAAAGTGCGTTACTCCGTTTTCGGCAGCGAAGCGGAAAGAGCGCAGGCGGCGCACACTCTGTCCGTGCTCCGCGCGGAAATCGGCGGGCTGCTGCGCGGCAGGTTACACCTTAAAAGAATACCGTCTTTCAGTTTTGAGTACGACGACACGCCGGAGCGCGCGTCAAAAGTAGAGTCCATATTTTCCGTCATAGAAAAAGAGAAAAAGCAAAATGACTAAAAAACAAAATACTCTGGCCGAAATTGCCGCCGCGATAAAAAGCGGTAAAAATTTTTTTGTCTCCGGCCACCAGAACCCGGATGGGGATTCGCTGGGCTCCACGTTGGCCGTCAGCTCCGTTCTGCGGCGGTTAGGCAAACACGTTTACAGTTACGCGGACAACGCGGCGGGCAAAGATTTGGATTTTCTGCCAATGCTTAACACCGTGCATATCGGCGTGAAACCGCCGGATGATTTTAATATTGACACCGTGATTATGCTTGAATGTTCGGACGCAAAACGCGGCGGCGACCTGGATAAAATTTTGGCCGGCGCGTCGGCGGTTATTAATATTGACCACCACCTGACCAGCGAAACTTACGGGCATTACAATTATATCAGCCCGACCGCGTCCTCGACGGCGGAAATCATATGGTCCCTTTTTGAAATCATGCAGGTTTACGTCAACCCCGACGAAGCCACCTGCCTTTATACCGGCCTGATAACGGACACTTCGCGTTTTCTTCACTCTAACACGACGGCGGAAGCGCTGCGCGTAGGCTCCTGCCTGCTCGCCGCTGGCGCGGATATTAAAACCATAAATAAAGTTTTATATTTTACTAAATCTTATACCGAAATGAAACTCCTCGGCCGCGCGCTTGAAAAACTGCAGCTTATAAGCCGCGGCAAAATCGCCGTCATAGTTTTGACTTTGCAGGATTTTAAACTTTATAACGCGGAGCCGTCTTACACGCAGGGCATAGTCAGCCAGCCGGCGATGATACCGGGCGTGGAGGTTTCTCTGCTTATTAAAGAAGAGACGGACAAAATTTCTGTCAATCTGCGTTCCCAGGGCCGTGTGGACGTGAGCAGCATTGCCGCGCAATTCGGCGGCGGCGGCCACGCGCGCGCCGCGGGTTTTAAAATGGCCGGCGCGAAACTTGACGAACTTACCAAAGATTTAATTACCAAAACAGAGGCCGTAATTAATAATGTCGACTGACGCGTGCCCCAGCGGTTTGCTGCTCGTCGACAAACCGAAAGACTGGTCTTCGCACGATATTATCAACGTCGCGCGCAAATTTTTGGGACTGCGTAAAATCGGCCACGCCGGCACGCTGGACCCTATGGCGACGGGGCTGTTAATCCTGCTCGTCGGCCGCGCGGCCACAAAACTGCAAAGCCGGTTTTTAAAACTTGACAAAGAATATTCCGGCGAAATTACTCTAGGCGTTGAAACAGATACGTGGGACGCCCAAGGCAATATTGTTTCGGAAGCTACGCCGCCGGTTTTTCAGACGGAAGACATTGTCCGCGCAATGCAAAAACTTACCGGAACTTTTGAACATCCGATTCCGTTTTACAGCGCGAAAAAAGTCGCCGGCCGCCCGATGCACCGTCGGATGAGGGAAGGGGAAACGCTTGAGCAGAAACACTGCTCCGTCACGGTGTATGAATGGCGCGATATAAAATATGAACACCCGCGCGTTGATTTTACCGTCAGAGTCTCCAGCGGAACATACGTGCGCTCGCTCGCTTTTATGACGGGGGAAATTCTTGGCGTTAAGGCGCATTTATCGGGACTCCGAAGAACAAAAACCGGGGAGTACGACGTAAAAAACGCGGTTACGGTTGATTTTCTGCGCGCGGCTACGAAGGCAGAAATTTTAAAACACATTCAATCTTTATGAAAAATTTTATAACTATCGGCGGTTTTGACGGCGTGCACACGGGGCACGTGAAACTTATTTCACGTCTTAAAAAACTGGCGCGCGCGGCTAAAATGAAAAGCGCGGTTCTTTATTTCCAGTTTCCGCCGAAAGCTTACATCACCGGCGGCGCGCGGCTGTCGATTCTGACGCTGCCGGGCGAAAAATTCGCGCTTTTGTCGTCTCAGGAGGCGGATATCACGCGGCCGCTTAATTTTAAAAGAATACGTTTTTTAAGCAGAGAAAATTTTTTTGATTTGCTTTTGAAAACCTATAAAATGGGCGGCCTGCTCGTCGGGCGGGATTTTGCTTTCGGGCGCGGCAGGAGGGGGCATATAGATTTTCTGCGCGCGGCATGCAGGCGCGCCGGCGTAAAACTGGAAGTGGAAGATTTTTTTAAAACCGGCGACGGGCATAAAGTTTCTTCGTCTTTAATCCGCAAACTGCTGGCCGACGGGGAAATTGAAAAAGCCGACAAACTGCTCGGCTATAAATACAGCGTGGGCGGAACGGTGATTGAGGGCAAAAAACTGGGCCGCAAGCTCGGCTTCCCGACGGCGAATATGGACACCGGTTTTTATAAAGTGCTGCCGCGCGGCATTTTTGCGACGGAGGTTCTTGTCGGCAAAGAAAAATTTAAAGGAGTAGTCAACGTCGGTTTCCGCCCGACGGTAAACCCCATTTACGGCGACGTGCCGCTTGTCGAAGTGCATATTCTTGATTTTAACCGCGATATTTACGGGCAGATAATAAGAATAAATTTCGTCTCAAAAATCCGCGGAGAAAAAAAATTTAAAAGCCTGCCCGCCCTCGTCCGCCAAATCCGCGAAGACGCCCGCGCCGCCAGAAGACTTGTAAAAATATAAAAGTTTTTCTTCCCTTTATAAGGGAAGTACCCGCGAAGCGGGGGAAGGGTTTTGAGCCAGTACCTACTAACAAGAGCTTGTCCCCCGGCTTAAAACCCCTCCCCGCCTGCGGCGGTACTCCCCTTATAAGGGGAGAAAATTAAATTTGCCTGAGAATTTCAACCATATAAAAAAGCCCCGCTGATTTTCGCGGGGCTTTTTTATATGTTGTTAAAGCATTTATCAATATTTTTTTCTCTCGAAAACCGCCGGATAGGCTATCAGGGTGGCGCCTAACAGGATTACGAAACAGTAACAAATCCACCATAATTCCACCTTCGGGTTATATTCATACATCAGCGCGCCGTAGATTGTCGTCACCACGAAAACCGCCGCGTAAATCCAAAACGCTATCGCGACAATTTTTACCGCCACGTCAAGCGCGCCGTATAATACTCCCTGCGTTGTAAACGGTTTTACAAACAAGCGGTTGAAAAAATTTATCATATTAAAATTCCTCTCAACAAAATATTAGCAAATTATTGCATTGTGCGTTGAGGCTTTTTTGTCGTCGTTGCGGACTGCGCGGCTTTTTTGGCGTTTATCGCTTTTAACGCCGCCACGCTGCCGTCGTCATACTGCATGCCGGGGTAAATGTATACGTCGCGCGGGGCTGATTGCGCGGGCGCGCCCGCGGCCGCCGCTGTTGTCGCCGCCGTTGACGGAGTAACTTCTCTTGCTCCGCTGGCCGCCGGCTCCACGTAATCCGGCAGGCCGGCGCCGGCGTAAACATTATGCACCTGGTTTTGCGGGGTGATATTGCCGGCGGACTGCGAGACTGCGTTTAAATTTGAAGAGTCCCCGTAAGTGCTGCCGGCGCCGTCGTAATAAGGATTCACCGCCGCCGCGGGGCCGATTATCGAATCCCCGCCTTTAAAGCCGAAAGGAATTACGTAGGATAATTTATAAGTTTTGTTGTAATCATAAGGCAGATACGCGGCGTCAATCCTGCCGTATTCGCCCAGACTTACGCCGACGCCCCACGTGAAATTTTGGGTAAGGTCGGTAATTTTAATATAGCCTCCGCGCAGCGCCAAAATCCAAAACCTGTATTCCGCGCCGAAAGAAGACCTTCCGTTCAAATTCTCTTTGCCGAAATCAACGCGCAGGTCAAGTGAGTTGCTGTCGTTAATCACCCACATATACGAACCGCCAATGGCCCACGTGTTATGCGTGTAAATATCTTTAAGCGCGCCGGCGATATTGTTATAAACAAAGCCTATTTTGAAAGGATTTAAATTTGCTATTACGCCGAGGTCCGCGGTAATCGCGGAGTCCGCTTTTGAATTGCCCCGGCTGGTAACGGTGCCGTATTTCGCGTTTAGGCCGACGCTGAGCGGCAGCTTCTCATATAATTTTCTGAGGTCAAAACCGAGGCCGGCCCTTGCCTCCCACATCTGCATGGTATTGGTATCGTTCTGGTCATATAAATAATTGCCGAAGGCTTGCAGCTGGAACCCGGCGGGCAGATTCTGTCCGTAGCCGAGGGAGAAAATATTTTCCGCGCTTTCTCTTTTATGCCACGCCGCTCCCAGCTGGCCGAGGCCGTCTATGGAAGACGCGGGGTTAAAAGACGCGGCGAAAATATCGTCCCCCGCGCCGGTTGTGTACGCGCCGCCCATTGCCGAACCTTTGACTGTCGGCTCCGCGACAAAAGCAAAACTGTTTGAGACTAGCAGCGCCGCCGCGGCGGACAAAAATATTTTCTTCATATGGCTCCGATAGATTTTAGAAATATAATTTAAAGATATAAAAAAATAGAGATATTGTAAAGGTATTTTGCGCGCAAAAAACAAAACCTCTGTTACAAATGTAAGAGTTCTTCCCTATAGATTATTAATCTATAGGGAAGAATTATAGAATTATCTTACTTTGTACAGTTGTAGCTAGGCCCTTGTTGGTTAGGGTAGGTTGACGGACAACAATATATGGTGCTTACCACGGCATACAGATGTCTGACCTCACCCGCATTACATGAGCATTGAGGATTTCCGATAACGGTTCCGGGGGAATAGGAATCAGCGGATGAATTGTATACCGGGTCACCGTTCCGCGTGCATGTAGTCGGATAACAGTAACCGCCAGTCCAATAACCATAACCGGCAAGACAGCATGCGTTTTGGCCGCCGTAGCTTACGGCGACTTCAGTTGATTTGCATACGCATTTGCCCTGTCCGGCGTCCCATACGGTAGGAACTCCGGACATATAACCGTACATCGGGTCATATTTGGCGACGGGAGAAGTGGGGCATGGCGACGTACACGTATTACTGGCGGCTGTCCATGTGCCGCTGCTGCACGTGCATCCCGTCTTAGCCGCGTTGGGAGTAGAGCCGCTTACACATGTTTTACAGGCGCCGTCGTAAAAATTTGTAGTTGACGGACAGCATGCGCTTGCATTGCCGCTTGGAACCCATGACGGGCTAGCGCACGGGGACACACAAGCTGTACCGTTCCAGATTTGTCCGGATGGACACGAGGATATACACTCCGGCGCGCCGCCGTCGGAGATTTTGAAGTAATTGTAACTATACTGTGTGGTTGCTAAAGTTCCGCCTATATCTTTACAAGTCTGCGTATTTGCCGCCGGAGGATTGGCGTCAAAGCAGACGAACGCATTTGTTATCATCGCCAGTGACGGATAATTCTGCCCGTTTACCACGTTATAAAAAGCCAGGCCGGTAGCCTGCTGGCCGGGAGTCGTTGCAATGTATACGTGCGGGAACAGATTGTAAATCCAGTTTGGCGTGGTTACCGCGTCGGAGCAGCCGCCGTAACCGCAGGTGCCGGAAGACGTCATCCCCGGTACGACAAACCCCGAATCCGCCGTTAACTGTGCGAAGTTGGAGGCAAATGTATTACCGTGATTGCAGTAATATTTATCCTGCGCGGCCTTAATCTGTTTGAGAATGTTTAAAGCCTCGTTATATTGCTGAGTACAGTCCGGCGGGCCGCCGATGTCTATTTTGTAGATGTCATAACCGCCAGAGGTATATACTTTGGTTCCTAAAGCGGCGCAAACTTGCCTATTAGCGGCTTCTTGGGTGGTGCCGAGTTGAACCTCGCAAGTATAAGCATTTGCGACCAGTGTAAGACTTGTTAGTGAGTTGTAATAAGCTATAACAAGACCGCTGGAAGAGCCAGTATAATACCATACGGAGCCGGTAATAATAAAGGTCCAGTTAGGCGTTGTGCAGGTGGTCGAGCTGCAAGTGCCTGCCGTCGCGCCTGGCAGTACTAAATTCATCTGCGCGAAGGTGGAAGCAAAACTGCCGTGATTGCAGTAATAATCGTTTTGTGCCGCTGTTACCTGTTTTACAAGTGCCAAAGCGTCGTTCTCCAGCGTAGTACTGCAAGATTGTGTCTGGGCATTCCAGACGGCACCTTGAGACGCACAGTTAACGCATTGAAGTTGAACCGTGTCCCATCCGTCATAAGCGCTTCCACATTGGCACGCCGGCGGCGTAACACTGTCATTACAATATTGTCCGCCCGTACACGCGGGAGAGCATGGCGATACGCCCGTGCTGCCGCCGTCGTTAATAGCTAAAAATGTAGCTTGCATAGGCTGAGACGTCGTATCATTCAAAGTTGTAAAGTATTTTATTGGTTTCCAAATCAAACCCGGCTGTGTGAGGTCCGAAGGAGTGAAGAAAGAGCCTTTAGCGGCGTTAGGTGAAGGAAAAAGTTGTTTGTTCCCGCTTGCGTCTGTCATAACAAGGCCGTCTATCAGATGTAATACTCCAGCAAGAGGTCCGCCTACTCCGGCCGCGTTGCCTACTGTCTGGTTCAGTCTCAGTACTCCGGTTCCGGTTGTATTGCGGACTGTCATTGTGCCACCCGTATTACCGGAGCCTACTGCCACCTGCTGGATATTTACCGGGACGGACTGTTGTAAGTCCAAATTCGCGTCCACCTGCATGTCGGCAATGTTATACGCCGCTGCTTTTATTGTCCCCGGGCCTTTGTCCGCAACCGTTACAACATTTGCGGTGATATTTTTATACGAGGCGTACGGCGTAGGATAGTAACTTATAAAGCGCATGCTATCCTGCGCAAGCGCGATTAAAGCGAAAACCGCCAAAGTAAGAAAGATAAAAATTTTTTTCATAAACCCTCTCAGAGCGTAAATATAAATAATGTTATAATTTTCACCGATACATTTATAGAGCCGCAATCGTTTTTCAGCAAAAAAAACGCTGTGTTTTTTATAAAATATCCGGCCGGTTTTACGCGCGGAAAAGAAACCGCGGCATCCGCCGCAGACAAACGCCGCCAAATTATTTTTATATATTCCTGCGACGTAAAAATTAAAATATTCCGCCCCGAAACCGCGCCGTTTTTTATCAGCCCCGGCCGGGAAAATATATGACAAAAGCTAATTCAAAAAAAAGGTTGTAAAACAGTTCAAAAAAAATTAGTATAATGTTACCATATCCACTAAAATCTACCCTGAGTAACTCAAAATAGTGAGGGGTCATGAAGAAGTTTGCGGCATTATTTATTTTTTTTATTTTAATTTTTCCTGTGTTAGCGCAGGAGAGTATGCGTTATATAAGTTACTATCCCACGCCGTACGCCTCGTATAAAAATATCACCGCAAATGTTGTAACTGTTGCCGACAAAGGCCCGGGGCAAATTACCGCCGCCGGTTTCAGCATTGCCGATATGCAGGTAGACGCGAATATAGATTTACAGCAGTCCATGCAGGTAAATACCCCGCAGTTGATAGTAGGCTCCGGCACCGGCGGAACAATGACTGTCCGAAATACTACCGGAACCGGAGTGCTGAGACTGAACCAGACAGTAGGCAGCGCGGCCGGAGTAGGAGGGCCGCTTGCTGGAGTATTACATCTGATAGACGGCCTTGTTATGACAGACGCAAGCGGGAACAAACAACTCTTTCCTACGCCCAACGCCGCTAAAGGCTCTTTCTTCACTCCTTCGGACCTGACACAGCCGGGCTTAATTTGGAAACCAATAAAATACTTTGTTAATTTGACTGATACGACATCTCAGCCGATGCAAGCCACTTTTCTAGCTATTAACGACGGAGGAGTGGCGGGGACATGTCCTTTAGACCAGCCGGTTTCTTCGTTCGGACACTGCTGCCCGGACAAGACGTTTTGGGATAACACCACCTGTGCCGCCTGCAATGGCGCGGTCGCTACAGCTACAGATTATACTGCCAGAAAAGGCCGCAACTGGGATGCCGCTACGCAAACCTGCCAATGCGGTTCCGAAGCCATACCCGTGGCCAACGGTATGTTTTGCTGCCATGCCAGCACTCCTCTTTATATCCCCGGTCTTGATTACGTGAAAGGGCATTGCTGTCCTACTAATTTGCCGGTCTGGACTGGCGGCACTTGCAATGCATGCAACGGAGCCGTCGCCAACGCCACTGACAATATTGCCAGAATAGGCCGTTTCTGGAACGCGGATACGCAAACCTGCGACTGCGGCCCGGAAGCTGTGTCCGTATACTACGGCAGGTATTGCTGTAATACGGCCACTCCTGCTTATACCCCGGGCGCAAACGACGCGAAGGGCAACTGCTGCCCCGCGGATAAGCCTGTTTGGAGCGGCACCGCCTGCCAGGTATGCCCGACAGGGCAGTTCCCGGCGGTTAACGCCACTGACGTCTCACAATGCTGCCCGTCCAACGGTATGAATTGGGACCCGTCGACCTCTACGTGTATGGCCAGCCCCTTATATAATGAAGCCGTGAACATTTTAAAATTACTCAAGGCTGCGCAGGATACCTATTATTGCTCACACGGCGGTTTTGCCACCACTTTTGCGCAGTTACAAGCAGACTCAGGTTTTACCGTTCCGGGCGGCACGCCGGGCCCCGCTTTGGGCAACAGCGGCGACACAATGGCTACGCCGAACTGGAGTTACACCATCCTCACTACTCCGTTTGCATATGAGGCCCGCAGGGCTGCAGATTTAAATATGGCTCTGGTCTTTTATAATTCAATGCTGGCGCAGATTTACCCGTCTCAGACGGCAATTGTAAATTCTTACGTCTGCTATGACGGCGATGGCACTCATGCGCAAATCTGCCAGTCTTTAGGCGGGGTTGTAGCATATACCGGATACTACAAAATCGGCGACGGCCCCGTCCCCGCGTGCGGTACGTGTACCTTCCGGTCCTGTGTTACGGGACAGCATTGGGATTCCACCGTATGCGACTGCGTGAATGACGTTATCAGTAACCCGGGTTATTAATAAACAATAATCGGAAACTTTTATTTCAAACCCCCGCGTGTTTTTCCGAGGGGGTTTGTTTTATATAATGTAAATGTGAAAAAGTATTTTATTTTTGTTTTTGTCTTGGCGGTTTGCGGTGCGGCGGGCTGCCGCGATGTGTCGCCGCCGGAGACTACGGCGGATAACGCTTCCGCCAGAACTGTGCAAAACTCCGGAACCCCGCCTGTTGAAAACAGCGGTATTCCCGATGTATCTGCTGCTGCAGCCGCACCGGAGAACCGCGCCGCCGCCGTTATCTTTCAGCAAAAATGCGCCGTTACACCGCCGGATGCTCCGGCGGCGGATAACGCTTCTGTCCAAATTGTGCAAATCCCCGGAATTCCTGCCGCGGAAAACAGCGGCGCCCCCGTCGTAACTGCCGCTGATACCGCGCCGGAAAACAGCGTGTCCGCGGAGACTCAGCAAAAACACGGCGCGGCGGACGTTATCGCGCGTTCCATAAAAAATTATAATTTCAAAAAACTTAAAAGCAAAAAAGTTTTGTACGGAGTTGCGGCGTTTTTGATTGTTGTAGTGCTGCTGCGCTTTGCGTTAAAAATAAAAATTTCCGTGGTTTTCAGGGCCGCGCTTTACGGCGTTGTTATATTTTTCTTCGCGCTTACCGGTTTAATTTTTTATTTTTATCTGTCGGGCAGCCCGCTGTATCTCAGATTTTTGCACCGCGCCGGGCCGTCGCTGTTTTTGTTCTGGAGCATATTTTTTCTGTGGGGCGGGAATAAGATTTTAAATTTTATCCGCGCCAAATATTTCCCGGCGCAGAAATATATTATTTATTTTACGCTTGCGAAAGCCGGCCTGTTAGGTTTTTACGCGCTTTGCGTTTTTCTTCTTCTTTTCACGCGCAGTATTAAGACGACGTCGGTGTCCGCGACAGTCATAATCGGCGGGCTGGCGGTAATGCTGCAAAATACTTTTTTGAATATGGCCGCCGTTTACCAGCTGCGCTCCGGCGGCATGCTGAAACTGGGCGACTGGATAGAAATCCCGAAGCGCGGCTTGGACGGTACCGTCATAGAATTTAAAATGACTTCGGTAAAAGTGCAGAACTGGAACGGCACGCTGATGTTTTTGAACGCTTATGATTTAATTTCAGATTCTTTTGTAAACTGGAGCAAAATTATAGAGCAAAAAAAGCGGCGCGTGAAACGAAGCCTGCGGCTTGATTTGTATTCGATACGCCAGCTGCCGCGCGGTTTTGAGGGCGGGCTGGCGGAAAAAGATTTTTTTAAAAACGCGGTTTCAAAAGAAGAATTTTCGTCGGCGCTGGGGCCGGGCGACAGTTTTACCAACCTGCATTTTTTTACGGCGTTTTGCAGAATTTATCTTAAAAAACTGGCCGCGGTTTCTAAAGACGACGTTTATATGCTGCGCCAAATGCCGCCGGACGGCGGAGGTCTGCCGCTTGAATTTTATTTTTTTATCGACGCCGACGGCTGGCAGCAGTACGAGACCGGCCAGGCGGAAGTTTTTGAATATCTGATTTCAATACTGCCGTATTTCGAGCTTAGAATGTACCAGAAAATAAGCGGAGCCGCGTTCCATAATTAATAATCTAAAATAGTTATATTAAAATTTTCCGGATTTAGTAATATATAGAAGTAGTCAAATATTATACAGCGAGGTTTCAAATGAATATTCTTGTGGAAAGCGTCAAGGACGCTTTCAGGAAATATTTTGTAATCGACGGAAGAGCTACAAGGCCGCAGTACTGGTATTACGTGCTGGCGTTATTTCTTATCGGCATAGCCGCCGGGATAGTTGCCGCGGTTTTTGGCAAGATAGCGGCTATACTGGGCGCTCTTGTATGGATAGTTTTTTTCCTGTGGGAACTTGCCGTTATTATACCAAGCATAACCGTAGCCGTGAGAAGGCTGCACGACGCGGGTTTCAGCGGCTGGTGGCTTCTTCTTTCGCTGACAGGCATAGGCGGTATTGTTGTTTTGGTAATGCTGTGCCTGCCGACCAAAAATTAAAAATATTGTTAGTGAAATTAAAAAGCCGCCAAAAAATTGGCGGCTTTTAAATTTGCCCCGTACGGGATTTGAACCCATATTTCCGGCTTCGGAGGCCGGCACTCTATCCAGTTGAGCTAACGGGACATATTTATATATTATATATATATTTCTGACGTAAATTTTAGATACTTTGTATTAAATGCGCTAATTATAATAATGTGAAAGTCCTATATAGAAAATAGGTCTTTTGGCCCTTGCGCAATCGTTGGAAATGAATAATACTTTTGGTAAACAGATATATTAATATATTGCCAAAATTATTTCTTATGAAACGTATAATAAGCGTTATTATTATTTTGAGTCTTCTTATGACCACCTTGCCGGGCGAAGTTTACGCCCAAATAGGCGACCGCGTTTTATCCAAAAATACCCAATCCCCGTCTCAAACTTCTAAAACCCCCTCAACAAAACCAGGGAATAATTCAGTTGCGCCAGTCTATAACCTACCGGATATTAACCTGGGCAGTTACGGATTAGGGGTGAAAGGAGAAGCGCCGGGGATAAGTCTCAAAGATGTAAAGATGGCGGTGAATGGAACAGTTGGCATAGGGCAGC